>Ga0116178_10000339_pt1 | contig 42623 bp, 41 predicted proteins | sample AD_STIC12_MetaG_FD_89880 | JGI IMG/M metagenome (GOLD analysis project Ga0116178, IMG submission 89880) | Active sludge microbial communities of municipal wastewater-treating anaerobic digesters from USA - AD_STIC12_MetaG | ecosystem: Engineered > Bioreactor > Anaerobic > Digestate | place: USA...
ATCTTGATCAGTAATCACTACATTATTTTTAGATGCTTCTTTTCTAACTACAGAATTTTTTACTAACATATCCCAGACATTCTGACGCATTTCCTTTTCAGAAGGAGTTTGATCAGCTGTTGCTCCTTTATATGATTCTTTAACTGCTTGTAAATCCTCAATAAATTCCACATAACCAATGCGATTACCATTAACAAAACCAGCTGGCAAACCAATCATCTTAGCAACACCCAAACTAAATTTGTCGTCAGCAAATTTCTTTTCGGAGCGATACGCAACCATACCGACAATACCAATAATAACTATTAATAAGGCAGCTAACAAACCAATCCCGGCATAAAAATAAACTGGTTTATTTTTTTTGATTTCCACCTTTTCTGTTGTTTGATTATCCATAAATTTTAATTAGTTTTAGGTGCGAAAAAATATTCCCACCACAAAGTTAGATTTGATTTATTATTTTGTTCGACATTTTTATTTTTAGTTTCATTAATTTTTTTCGTGCCTTCCGTTATAATAACCACCTGCTCCCCCGGTTTAATTAATCCAAAATTTACCCGCGCTTCTTTTTCTGCCAAATTATCCCCTTCCATTTCCTCTATCAATTCCAAAGTCTTAATTTTTTTATCTTCTAAATTTTGTCTAGTTATTTCCATCTGTTTGATTTCTTGTCTAATTTGATAATCACGCCAGAATGAACGGAAAAAACCAACCACCAATAAAAATAAAATGGCTGTTAAACCAACTATAAAAAAACGACTTTGAAAAATTCTTCCTGCTAAAGACCTTTTTTTCATAGTTTCAATTATACCAATTCTTTAAGCTGTTTGTCCACCAAGTCTTTAAGTTTCAACAGATTTTCTTTGGTTTCATTTTTAACTGATTGTAAAATAGCCTCAAAACCCACCGGCCGCGCGCCATTTTGCATCTGTTTTTGTTGAATTTGAGCTAAAATATTAACTATTTGGGCCGGTTTTTTAAGTCTATTAACTTCAAAAATTGTCTTGCCTTCGTTGGTTTCTATCACTATTTTTCCATAACGAAAAATGGTTGGAAAAACACCTTTAACTTTGTAAGTTATACTGCGAATGTTAAAAAAATTCAAATCGGTTACCACTTTGTTCAATACTCCTTTTCTTTGGACTTTAATAGCCCGCTCATTAGTAACTAAAAAAAAGTTAGTTCGCCAAAAAAATAAAGTTCTAATTAAAATTATTACAGCCATAACCAAAGAAGCCACAAACAAACCAACCCCCCAATTACCCCAAGAAAATAAAATAAACATAAAGAAAAACGGAGCGGCCACAAAAATAAAAACTAACAGCCAGTACCAAAAATAAGTTAAACCGTAGCGATGATAAATTCTAACTACTTTTTCTTGAGGATGCAATAAAATTGACATAATTTATTTCAGTGCTTTTAAAATTTCTTCTTTAGCCACTTGCCGATCATCCCAAGGAATTTTTTGCCCATTTTTAACACAAATAGCTTGTTCCGAACCTTTGCCTGTAACTAAAATTAAATCTTCGGGCTGGGATAAAGCAATGGCTTTAGCAATCGCCTCTCGCCGGTCTAAAATTTTCCACAAATCTTGGCCTTCTTGCTTTCCCTTTCTAATCGCCCCGTCCGCTACTTGATTTATAATCATTAAAGGGTCATCATCATAAGGGTCTTCATTAGTAACAATAACCACAGAGGCTTGCTGCCCCGCAATTTCTCCCAAAATCGGTCGCCGCGCCACATCTCGCCCACCACCAGTTCCACCTAACACATGGATTATTCTTTGATGAGGAATTTGTTTGATTGTTTCATAAAGAGCTGTCATCGCTTTAGGTTCAAAAGCATAATCCACCATTACTTTAAAATTTTGTCCTGCTTCAATAAATTCTTGTCGGCCGGGGATATTTTTCATCGCTCCCGCCGCTAGCTTAATTTTCTGCCAACCCAAACCCAAAACCTTAGTAATAGTAACGGCGCAAAGAGAGTTATAAATATTTAACTCGCCCATTAAAGATAAAGAAAAATCTTGATCCTCAATTTTAAAGGAAATATTTTGTCCCGCGCTTAAATAATTAAAGGCTTTAATTTGCTCGTCAACAACAAAAGAGTTGGGTTTTAAACCAAAGACCACTTTTTTATCAGCTGGAAAAGATAAAAAATACTCAGCTTGTTCATCATCACCATTAACAATAATAGTTTTGGGTGGAGCAAAAGATTTTTTATAAGTTGTAGCTAAAGCGGCAAATAATTTTCCCTTGGCTTTTTGATAATTGGCAAAACCGCCGTGCGCTTCTAAGTGTTCGGGATATAAATTAGTTAAAACCACCACGTCGTAATCAATATCTATATGACGAAATTGTTCTATACCTTGGGAAGTAGTTTCAATAAGGGCGATTTCACAACCGGCCTTAACCATCCGACTCAGCATTTTTTGGGTTTGAAAACGGCCGAGCATGGTCATTTTTTTATCATTTAATTTTTCCCACTCTCCAACTTTAAAAAAAACTGTGGAAGTAACGCCAACTTTTTTTCCGGCTGCTTCTAATAATTTAGCCAACAAGTAAACTGTGCTGGATTTACCACCAGTTCCCGTCACCCCCACTACTACTAAACGACGAGAAGGATAACCAAACCACCACGCCGCCAGTTTGGCTAAAAATAAATGATACCAACTAATAGCCGACCGAGGAATAAATTTTTTGATTAAACTTTTCACAAAATTATTTTTTAAAAAATCTTATAATTCGCAATAATCTCACCCAAACAAAAATCCGCACCAATTGCCAATCCATTTTAATATACCCACCCAAACCTACAAAAAAATTAGTTTTTAACATTTTTGGCAAATGATTTAAGCCTAGCAAGAGAACTGTTTTGACTCGCAAATTATTAGTAAGACAATAATCATTTAAAGCTTCTTCTACTTGATAGCCGGTTAATAAATCTGGGGCAATAGACTCAAAAATTTCTCTTTTTAAAGCGCGTTGACCACTGATTTTAGGAATTTTTTCATTCAAAGCGTAAAAATCTTTATACTTGGGCTGAATCCCAATCACCATTTCTGCCTCCCCTTTTTCCACCGGAGAAATTAAATCTTGCAAATGTTTTTTTCTGACATTTAATAAATCGGCATCAAAAAATAACAAAATCTTATCAGTTGTTTCTCTAACTCCTACCGCCAGAGCCTCACCTTTACCTAAATTTTTAGGCAAGTTAATTACAGTCGCTCCAGCTTGCTTAGCTAAAAAAGCCGTGCGATCTTTAGAACCATCATTCACAACAATTACTTGATCAAACAAGTCCGAACGTTTTAACGCCCGTACTAAATTATAAATGGTTTTTTGTTCATTGTGAGCCGGAACGATTACCGAAACGGACATATTTTTAAGAACCAAAAAATAAAGTTATTTTCGCAAACTAACTTCGTAGGCAATTTCTTCTATTTTGCGACGAGCGTTTTTAGCTTGATCAAATTTGGTGCGCAAATAGCCGGTAAAATTAAACTGCACCAAAGCTGCCATTAAATCTTCGGTTACGGTTGCTGCGCGTTTTAATTCCACCCAATTTCTTTCGGTGGCTTGTTTTAAAGCATAACGCTGAATCTCTCCTATCGCATCACTCAAACCGCCCATATAAGTTTCTGGAGAAACTTCCAAACCCTTAATTGGACCAATGGTTTCTTGATATAAAAATTGACGATACAAATCCGCTTCGGAGTATTCTTCCATCGCTGCTTTTAAAATACCTTCGTCGTCAGCGGCAATACTTTTAGCTTGCATTTTTTGCGCCTGACTAATACCCACCAAGGCCTGTTTTAACAACTCTTCACCGGCTTTCCAATCATTGCGATGAAAAGAAAAAATTGCTTGCTTAGATTTTTGCAAAGCATTGGCGGAAAGATCTTGAACCTCACGACGGGACTTTTCCCACACACTAAAAACTGACTGTAATTTTTGAATGTATTTTTTGTTGACGTTCATGTAATTTTAATTAAAATTATGAGCTTAATTATACTTAATTTTAACATAAATAAAAAAAACCGGCAATCTTACGATCAGCGTTGGCTGACTTTCAGATTGCCGGTTGATCTCGTTGCGAGATCATGGTGGGGTTATTAGAGATTAGCACTGGGGATCGTGGAGCAGAACGGATTACGCCGCGTTCTTTCCCTTCTTGGGCTGGGGCTGGCCGCGACGAGTGTCGCCGCCACCGCCCTTGCCCTTGTGGGCCTCGCGGAAGGCGCGATCCGCCTCCCGCTTGGCCGCCTTCGCCTGTTCGACAGCGGCCGGATCCATCTTGGCCCGCGTCCGTTCGGTCTTGCCCGTGTGGCGGATGACCGGACGGGCGGCGGAGTCGAAGGTCTTCTGCTGCTGGATCTGGCGCGGCGGATGGGCCGCCAGCCAGTCCTTGTGTGTCAGCGCGCAGCGGAGCTGGGCGATTACCGCCCTGCGAACCAATTCAGATTCGCCAGCGGCCTTGGCTTCCGCAACAGCGGCCTGGGCTTCGGCGATGAAATTGTCCAGGTCGGCGGAACCGACGGCGGAGAACTGCTCACGCAGCCTCCCAACATAGGCGAACCTGGCCTTTTCGGTGTACTCCTCGTACACCTGGGCCGTGATCCGTTCCTGCCAGCCTTCCACGGTCTGGCCAGCTTCGGCCTTGGCGTTCAGGAACCTGTCCATGGCGCGAGCCAGGGACACATGATCCCAGACCTGCGATCCGTCGGCGTACGCCGCAGATTCGGACAGGATCGTGGTCACTTCAGCGATCAGCGCGTCCTGCGCCGCCTGCCGCTGAGCGGCCTCGGCTTCGCGTTCGGCGAGCCACCTCTGGGTTTCATCCCAGTGATGGAACCTTTCGGCCTTGCCGAGCAGCTTCCTGAGGCGGTTGGCCACCACCTCCTCACAGACGAAACAGAGGCGGAGGACTTTTGCCTCCGTCGCCGGGATCATCTTCCCGGTGAACATCGACTTCACGAAAACAGCACCGTCGATGTCCTTTTCCAGCGCCTTGACATCGGAAACGCGCTGAAAGTACCCGTTCGGCTGCGTCTGGATAAAGGACAGGGCGACAGCATCGTCGACCGGAATCCCGGCGCCGACGAGAACTTCCGGGTGCGCCAGTTCGTAGGCGCGGATCCGGGCCGCTTCGGCCTTGGCTTCGGCGTCGGCCTTGGCTTCGGCGTCGGCCTTGGCTTCGGCCGCGTCACTGTCGATCTTGGCCTGGATCAGTTCGAGAATCCTCGGGCCACGCGTTCCCATTTCTTCCAGCCCGACCACGAGGTCGGACTGGTCATCTTCCGTGAGAGAAAAGAACTTCTGAACGATTTCCGAGTCGGACAGGAGTCCGACCGTTTCGATCTTCAGAGCTACCGAGTCCGCATCAAGACCCAGCGCCATTTTCAGGCGCCGGAATTCGTTTCCGGCCTTCTTGACCGCCGCGCGGAAACGCGCCTTGGCCAAGATCCCCTCGACCTCGACGGCGGCCACGGCCGCGTCGATTTCGCTGTCGAGCATTTCCGCGAGATTCGAGAAAAACTTGTTAATCATGTCCATTTCCAGTACCTCCAAAATGGCCCCAAGGGGGCCTTCCCTAATAGCTTTGAGCAGGAACCCTCCCGCCCAACCGGTAAAAACGGCTTAGCTAAGTCATCTTTACCGGCAGGACGAAACTTCCCGCCTTATTTAAGGAACAACCTTGTTTAAAGGGTTTGATCTATTTCGGACCAGAACAAATTAGTATAGCACATTTGACAGGTTTTGTCAAGAGGTGTATGCTATTGATTGAAACTTTTATAATTTTATCCACGGCCCACGAATGATTATTGGTCATATACATTACAATATTGAAAGAATACTTAGAATAAAATCCATTATGGCCCGGTAGCTCAGCTGGTAGAGCAACAGCCTTTTAAGCTGATGGTCCTGGGTTCGATCCCCAGCCGGGTCACCAAAAATTACTCCATTAAAAATGGGGTTGTTTTTGTATACAAGTTACAATGGTACGCTTGGTTAGCCTCCAGCCCTTTCACCAAAAAACACTTCATAAAAATGAAGTGTTTTTTGGTTTAATCTTTTTTATTTTATCTGCTTCATTATTTCATTAATCAAAAAAGCCATTTTCTCTCTAGCGTCTATCGGCATAATCTTTTTTAAATAATGAGAAAGATATAGCCGATCTTCTGGACTACCAACTAAATTGACAATCTGTTTAATCAATTTACTAACTGGTTCTTGACCACTAAAAAAAACCGGAGTCTGGGCTTTAGACCAAAAGATCCTAGCATTCAATTCTTGATGACCTGGCAAAGGTACAGCCACAAATGGCTTGCCTAACACGGCTAATTCCGACAAGGTGGAAAAACCAGCTCGAGTTACCACTACCTCACTGGCTGCATAAGCATCGGCTAAAGTTTTTTCGTCTAAAAATTTTACCGGGTGATATCTTTCTTTAATCAAGATATCCACTCGTCCACCTTTTAAGACTGGCACGGCCAAATCCTTGCCAGCTCCCAGCATATGAATTATTTGACACTTTTTAACCAACTCTTCCAAATTACCAATAATTATTTTATTCAACGCCAACGCCCCAGTCCCCCCACCCAAAATTAAGACCGTCGGGATTTCTGGATCTAATAAAAAATTCTTAATCGCCTCTTCCCGTCGACCCAAAAAAATTCCCTCGCGTACCGGGTTGCCTAACCACAAAGTTTTAGCCGAAGGAAAATCTGCTAAATTACGTTCTAAAGAAACTGTAATATGGTCGGCAAAACGGGACATTATTTTATTTGCCAAACCTACTTCCGCATCCTCTTGGTGAACAAGCGTAATTTTTTTTTGCCAATGCGCTATTAAATGTAAAGGAACACTGACAAAACCGCCGGCGGAAATCAAAATATCAGGCTGCCATTTTTTAATCACTTGCCAACTTTGAAACAAGGCCTGAACAAAATGAAATGAATCTAAAAAATTTCTCCAACTAAAATAGCGACGCAATTTAGCTTCGGACAAACCAATAAACGATAGCCCATATTTTTCCACTACGGTTTTTTCCGGACCACCTTTTACTCCTACCCACAAAAATTCATACTGATTAGGAAACTGTTTTTTTAATTCTTGATAAACAGCAATCAGTGGCATTACTGGGCCCAAAGTACCGCCGCCGGAAAATAACACTCGTTTTTTTTTCAAAACTTCCTCTACCATATTAATTCTTAGTTTGTTTAGAAACACTTACCACAATTCCAAAAGCAGCCAGCATAATTACCATGGCCGTGCCACCGTGAGAAACTAAAGGCAAGGGTACTCCGGTAAGCGGTAAAAGACCAACCATCGCACCAATATTTAAAAAAGATTGTCCGATAAACCAAGTCACAATACCAGCCGTTAATAATTGACCAAATTTATTAGGGGCTTTTTGGGCGATTTTTAAACCGCGCCAAAAAATAAAAACCAACAGCGCTAGAAAAAACACGCAGATTAAAAAACCCAATTCTTCTCCGATAATTGCAAAAATAGAATCCGCACTCACTTCTGGCAAATATTGAAATTTTTGACGCGAATGCCCCCACCCCAAACCCAAAAAACCACCCGAACCAATCGCGAGCAAGGCCTGATTAATATGATAAGAAATTCCTAAAGCATCCTGATCGGGATTTAAAAAAGCTAAAATGCGTTTGGCGCGATAACTACTCATGCAAATCAATCCTATAAACCCTCCAGCACTGGCTAATAAAATTCCCGCTAAATGCAATATTTTCCCACCAGCCAAAAAATAAATCACAATACAGATAAGATACAGAACTGAAAAGGTTCCCAAGTCGGGCTGTTTAACCAACAAAAAACCCACTGCTCCTAAAACTAATAAAAAAGGCAAAAGAGTTTTTTGCCAATCATTAAATTCTTCTTTATCAATTTTTGCTAACCAGGCTGCTAAAAAAATTACTAAAGCCAATTTAGTCAACTCCGAAGGTTGAAAAGAGTGACCAAAAATAGAAAACCAGGAACGAGCCGTGCCAAAATCTCCCCCCACTCCGGGAATTAAAACTAAAATCAACAAAAGTAAACTAAAAGCAAAAAATGGTTTGGCGATTTTTTGCCACCAATTAAAATCTATCTTGCTAAAAACAAAAAACAAAATTAAGCCGGGAATAACCCCCTGCAAAATTTGTTGTTTAATAAAGTAATAAGGGTTATTAAAAATGTTATAAGATTCCGGAGACGAGGCGGAAAAAAGCATCAACAAACCAAAAATTAACAGAACAAACACTCCGCCAATAAAGTAAAAATCGCTTTTATGCGCAGTCATAACTAAACTAGACTTTATCAATTAAAAATAAAATCAAACCAATAAGAGAAGATGCACCGGCGATTAACCAAAAACGCATCGTAACTTGATAAGCCGGCCAGCCCTTGGCTTCAAAGTGGTGATGAATCGGCGCGACCAAAAAAATTTTCTTATGACGATATTTTTTGGACCACATCTGTAAAACTACGGAAAAAATTTCTGCAAATAAAATAAGAGCGAAAAAAGGCAATAATAAAACGGTATTAGTTAAGAAAGATACCACAGCTAAGGTAGTAGTTAAACCTAAAATACCCGTCTCCCCCATGTAAAATTTGGCTGGTGGAATATTAAACCACAAAAAGGCCAACAGGGTTCCACTAAGGATACCACAGAAGGCTGATAAATCGTATTGACCACGAGCAAAAGCAATAATACAATAAATTGTAAAAATAATGGCAAAAACTCCACCAGCTAGACCATCAATCCCATCAATCACACTACCACTAAATAACCCGATCATTGTTATGATAAACAAAATGACATAAAAAAATCCTAAATTCCAATCGCCATAAAAAGGCACATGAATTGTGTCCCAACCTAATTTAAAATAAAACCAATAAGCTCCCACCAAACTAATTAAAAACACTACTAATAAACGATGGCGAAATTTTAATCCTCCACCTTTATTGATACGTCCTGAACCTCTAACCACCAAGCAATCATCGACAAAACCTAAAACCGAGGCAGCAATCAAAGTAAATAAAGGAATCCAAGTTTGCGAACGACTGACAAAATCAAATTTGGCAAAAAAATCAGGTTGCCAGTGAGCTAAAATAACAAATAACAGGGCTAAAAAACCAGTGGTGACCCAAAACAAAACCCCGGCCATGCGTGGAGTGGCAGTTTCCTTATTTTTGTGAAGAGAGGCAAAAATAGGAGTACCTGATCCATCGGGTGCCTCGGTTCTGACTTGTTTTTTGTAACACTTATAACGAGTTAAAAGTTTAATCAAAAAAGGAGACCAAATAAAAGCAATAATCCAACCTAAAAAAGCCAAAATTAAAACAACAATAACCTCTTGTAACATATTTTAAACATTTATAAAAACCAAAAAGATACCGGAAATCCAAAGCAAAAATTGAATAATTAGGGTAACAAACATCATTAAACGCGATAAATCTTTTTGATTAAGATATAATAAATAAGATAAAAAAGAATTAAATAAAACAACTAAAAAACCACCTAAAGGCAAAGAATAGATTTGGGCTTTGGTGCCAATTAAGTCAACCCCTAAATGAACCGTGTAATGCAAAAAAACCGTGGGAGAGCTAAAGTTTTTAAAAGAGAAAAAAAGATAAAAAAATAAACTTAAAACAGCCAATAAATTAAGGGAGATCAAAATTAAGATTATTTTATCCTTAATAAATAATTTTAGGGAAATTCGATCCATAATGAAGTCATTTTACCACAGCACTTGACATAAGGCAAGAATTGATTTATACTATATTTACCTTAATTTTAACATCATTTTTGGGCCTTTACGCCCGCAAATCTTAACTATGGCACATAAAAAAGCTGGTTCCTCAACTTCGTTAGGCCGCGATTCACAATCAAAAAGACTGGGCATAAAAGCCTTTGGAGGAGAAACTGTTAAAGCCGGTGAAATTTTGGTTCGCCAAAGAGGCACTAAGTTTTTCCCTGGTCAAAACGTCAAAAAAGGTGGAGACGACACTCTTTATGCTGGAATTGCTGGTAAGGTCAAATTTAATCGCCGTAAGGTTAAAAAGTTTGATGGCAGTTTAAAAGAAAGAAAGTTCATCAATGTTTTAGCTTAAAAAATAAAAAACAGGCTCTTGCAAAAAGCCTGTTTTTTATTTTACTTTTTAAGAGAAGCTTTAATAAATTCTTTAAATAAAGGATGAGGTCGCAAAGGACGAGACTGAAATTCGGGATGAAATTGTACCCCCACAAACCAAGGATGCTTGGATTTAGATAATTCAATAATTTCAACTAAATCTTTTTGAGGGTTAATGCCAGATAAAACTAAACCCTTATTCTGTAACAACTCTCTATAATCATTATTAAATTCGTAACGATGGCGGTGGCGTTCCGAAATTAAATTTTGTTTATAAGCCACTCGAGCCAAACTGCCTTTTTTTAACCAGCAATCATAAGCTCCTAAACGCATACTACCACCATAATGTTTTTTAGCTAACTCTTTTAACTGCTCGGGCATAATATGAATAACTGGGTGCTTAGTTTTAGGATTTGATTCGGTTGTGTGGGCATCTTTTAAACCACAAACAGTTCTAGCAAATTCTATTGTAGCCAACTGCATGCCATAACATAAACCTAAAAAAGGTAAATGATGGGTTCTGGCATAACCAATGGCTTTGATTATGCCTTCTACTCCCCGACTTCCAAAACCACCTGGAACCACCAAACCATCAAATTTAGACAAGTCTTTTAATTTAGCAGGGTTTTTTTCATAATCTTCAGAGTTTATCCAAGTTAACATCGGTTTTACTTTATTGGCCCAAGAAGCGTGTTTAATAGCTTCAATGACTGAAATATAAGAATCAGCCAAAACATATTCACCGGTAGAAAAATATTTTCCCACTACGGCAATATGAACTTCTTTTTTAACAGTTTTTATTAAATGAACTAAGGCTCGCCAATTTTTTAAATCTTTATTAACTGGACGCAAATGAAACTTTTTTAAAATCTTATTACCCAAATCATCATTTTCAAAATTAATTGGCACTTCATAAACATAATCGGCATCTGGCGCAGAAATAACATCTCCTTCTTGAACATTACAAAACATTGCTAATTTTCTCTTTCGTGGCTCATCTAAGGGTCTTTCAGCGCGACAAAGAATAAAATCCGGCTGGATACCAGAAGAATTGAGGGTACGCACCGCATATTGAGTGGGCTTGGTCTTCATTTCGCCAATTTTAGAAGGGATTGGCAAAAAACTAACTAAAAAGAACAGGACATTTTTAGGCGATTCAATCTTCATCATACGAGCCGCTTCTAAAAACAAAACGTTTTGATACTCTCCAACTGTGCCACCAATTTCTATTAAAACAAAATCGGCGTGAGCTTCTTGCCCCGCAGTTTTAATTCTTCTAATTACTTCTTCTGGAACATGGGGCACAACCTCAACACAGCGGCCGCCGTACTCTAGATTTCTTTCTCGCTCAATTACAGTTTTATAGACGCGTCCAGTAGTCATGTAATTAACAGAGGTGATATTGGTGTCTAAAAATCTTTCATAATTACCAATATCTTGGTCGGTTTCATCACCATCAACAGTCACAAAAACTTCGCCGTGTTCTGTTGGATTCATGGTGCCAGCATCTAAATTGATATAAGGATCAATTTTAATAGCGGTAACAGTATAACCTTTGCTTTGCAAAATTTTACCAATTGAAGCACTAGCTGTTCCTTTACCCACCCCAGACATTACCCCACCAATAACAAAAATGTAACGCGTCATAAGTAAATTAAAAATTTATTTATTTTTTATTGATAATAATTTTAATCTCGGCCTCTGCACCCTGAGCCAACTTTATTTTAACTAAATACTTACCAATTTGTTTATAAGCTCTTTCTAAAATTATTTGATTTTTTTCTACCTTCAAACCTTTTTGAGCCAAAGCAGATACAATATGCGCAGAAGATATTCCACCAAACAGCTGTCCTTTATTATCAACTTTTTCATTGAATTCTAAATTAACTCCTTGTAAACGATGGGCCAATTTAATCAATTCCTCTTGATGTTTTTGCTCTGATTTTATTTTTTTATTTTTTTCTGCTTGCCAAGATTTTAAATTTTCCGAACTAGCAAAAACTGCTTTTTTTTGAGGAAACAAAAAATTCCGAGCAAAACCCTCGGCCACCTCTTTAACTTCCCCCTTATGACCAATACCAGATAATTCTGTTAATAAAAGTACCTGCATATTCATTATAAAATAATTGCCATCCAGATAAAGAATGACAATTTTAAAAAACTACTACTATATTATAACACTTTTTAAAACTCAAGCAAAATATTAAAAACAGCCTTTGAATAAGGCTGTTTTTGAGAATTAACGCTTGCTCCATTGTGGGGCGCGACGAGCTTTCTTTAAACCGAATTTCTTTCTTTCTTTAACGCGTGGATCACGAGTCATAAAACCGCTTTTTTTCAAAACTGGTTTGAACTCTTCATTCCATTTAACCAAAGCTCTAGCAATGCCCAAACGTATAGCATCGGCTTGACCAATAGAACCACCACCAATAACATTTATTTTAACATCATGAATACCTTCTTCCTGCACGGCTTTTAAAGCAGCTAAAACCTTTTCTTGCAAAATAAAATGATTAAAAAAATCTTTTAATTTTTTACCATTAATAGTAACCTCGCCCTTGCCGGTTTCCATAAGTCTAACCTGGGCTTTAGCGGATTTTCTTCGTCCAATGGCATAAATATACCTACCTTCACGGCCGACTTTTTTTTCTACTTTAGGAACAGCCACTTCTTTAACTGGCTTTTCCACTTTTTCAACCTTCTTAACCACTTTAGTCTTAGCGGCGACTTTTTTAGTTGTTGTCTTTTCTTTAGTTACCATAAAATTACTTCTCTATTTTTAAACGCTTTAAACGCTTATCTTTTAATTTGTTTTTGGGCAACATTCTGCTGACAGCTAAACGAATAATTTCACTAGCGTCTTTAGCTAAAACATCTTTAAAAGCTCTTTCTTTTAAACCACCTGGATAATTGCTGTGGTGTTTATAAATTTTATCGGAATACTTATTGCCAGTTACCCTTATCTTAGAAGCATTCTTAATAATTACAATATCCCCAGAATCAACATTAGGAATGTAATCGGGTTTATTTTTCCCCTGCAATAAAGTAGCCACTAAAGTAGCCAAACGTCCCAAAATTTGGTCGGTGGCATCAATAGTGTGGGTTGCTCTTTTATATATTTCTTTCATAATCTCTAAAATTAAACTAATTCAATCGAAACCATTTCGGCGGCATCTCCGGCGCGATTTCCTAATTTAATGATTCTAGTATAACCACCCTTGCGTCCAGCATATCTTTTGCCCAAATCTTCCATGATTTTCTTAACTGGATTTTCTGTGTGGAAAAAAGATAATAATTCTCGACGAGCTGCTAAAGTGTCTTGTTTGCCGACAGTGATCATTTTTTCAACTAAAGGTTGCACAGCCTTAGCTTTAGCTTTGGTAGTTTTAACTTTTTCGTACAAAACAACACTCGCTGCTAAATTTTTAAGTAAAGCAACACGAGGTGCCTTCTTTCTGTCTAAAATGACTTTTTTCTTTTGATGACGCATAAAAATTACTTCTTTTTCTTGGTAGTGGTTTTCTTTGCTTTCTTTTTTGGCTTAGCTTCTTCTTCGGTCTCTTCTTCTGCTTCTTCGTTTTCTACTTCTTCAGCTTTTTCTTCAATTTCTGGCATAGTAATTACTTCTTTTTCTGCTCCGCCGAAACCCTCCAAAATTAAATTAATGTGATCTTGTAAAATTTGGGTACCTTGCATAAAAGCACTGATCGGGGTCATCGTGCCGTCTGTTTCAATATCCAAAGTTAATCTTTCAAAATTAGTAATCTCACCAACGCGAACAAAATCTACTTTATATCCAACGTGCAACACTGGATTAAAAATAGAATCAATCGCAATGGTTCCTAACTCTAATTTATTTTTTTCTTTTTCTTCAACTGGAACATATCCACGACCTTCGGAAACAAAAATTTCCATTTCTAATTTAGCATCTTTATGAGTTAAAGTAGCTAAATGTAAATCAGAATTAACAATTTCAACATCAGAAGTAGTCTCAATTTGGGCAGCGGTAACTTCTCCTTCGCCCTTAGCACTCAAAGTAAGTTTAACTTCTTCTGGAGAAAAAACTCTTAATCTTAATTGTTTTAAGTTTAAAATTAATTCAACAATATCTTCCTGAACATGTTCTAAGGTAGTAAACTCATGAGAAGCACCCTTAATTTTAACAGCGGTAACAGCAGCGCCAGGTAAAGAAGATAGTAAAACACGACGCAAGGCATTGCCTAAAGTTGTCCCATAACCATGAAAACAGGGTTCGATAATAACTCTAGCCGCATTAGGTTTATCCAGCTCTTCCACTTTAAATGTTGATGGTAGAAGAAATTTTTCCATAATTTATAGGGATGAGATGACAAAGCCGGAAAACCCAGCTTTGTTGATAAATTAAAATTAAATTAGCGTGAATAAAATTCAATAATTTTTTTAGGATCAAATTCCAAGGTCATATCAGCCAATTTAGGCAAACCTAAAACTTTACCGCCGAGTTTTTTAGTAGCAGCATCAATATCTAAAGATAACCAAGTTGGAATTTCCTTTTTAGATAAATTAGTAAAAATATTTTCCATCAATTTGCTCTTTTCTACAAACTTGGGTTCTATAGAAATAACTTGATTTAATTTAACTTGAAATGAAGCGATGTTAACTTTTTTGCCATTAACCAAAACATGCTTATGAGAAACTAATTGCCTAGCCGCAGCACGAGACTTGGCAAAACCTAAACGAAAAACCACATTGTCTAATCTAGTTTCCAAAAATTTTAACAAAACATCAGCAGTTACCACACCCTTCTTTCTAGTAGCCTCTTCAACATAATTGCTGAATTGTCTTTCGCGTAAACCGTAAATTTGTTTTGCTTTTTGTTTTTCTCTTAACTGTGAGCCGTAAGAAGTAGAACGACGAGGCGCCTTGGCGTTGCCATGCTGTCCAGGAGCATAATTACGTTTAACAATTAAACAATTAGGAGAAAAACATTTTTCTCCTTTAAGAAAAAGCTTTTCGCCAGCTCGACGACATTGACTGCAAATGGAATTATCGATTTTCTTTTGAGTAGTAGCCATAATTTAATAAATTAAACTCTTCTAACTTTAGGTGGACGGCAACCATTATGAGGTATTGGGGTGATATCCTTGATGCTAGTAACATTAAGATTGTTGGTGTATAAAGCTCTGATAGCACCATCGCGACCAGCGCCAATGCCTTTAACAAAAACACTCACCTCTTTTACATTATAAGGTTCAATTTTTTCAACTAATTCCTTTACAACCATCGAAGCGGCGTAAGGGGTAGCTTTTTTAGGACCTTTAAAACCCATATGTCCAGCTGAAGACCAACCCAAAGCGTTACCATGATTATCGGTAATAGTAACAATAGTATTATTATAAGTAGCGTGAATATAAGCACGACCTAAAGTCACTTCTTTAGTCGCCTTTTTTTTGCGGCTCTTAGGCTTAGTAACGGCTTTTTTAGTGCCCTTCTTTTTTTCAGCACCAGCTGTTTCAGTAGTCTGGGTTGTTTTTAGCTCATCGGACATAGTTATAATTAACAATTCAAGTGTTTAAAAAATTAAATAAATATTAATTAGGTTTTATCAGCGGATTTTCGTTTTCCAGAACCCATAGTACGTCTGGTGTTACCTCTGACAGTGCGGGAATTAGTTTTAGTTCTTTGTCCTCTGGCTGGTAAACCCTTGTGATGACGGGAACCTCGGTAAGAACCAATTTCTTTCAAACGTTTAATATTGGATAAAATCTCGCGACGCAAATCGCCTTCGACGCGATAATTCTTTTCTACTTTTTCGCGAATTTTATTAGCTTCTTCTTCTTTTAAATCTTTAGTTCTAGTATCTGGATCAATTTTCAAATCAGCTAAAATTTTCTTAGCTAAGGTCTGTCCGATTCCATAAAGGTAGGACAGAGAAATATAAATTTTTTTGTTGGGTGGCAATGTAACGCCGGAAATTCTAATCATAATAGTTATCCTTGTTTTTGTTTATGTTTAGGGTTTTTACAAATTACAACAACTCGTCTCTTGCGTCTTAAGACCTGACAATCTTTGCAAATTGGTTTTACTGATGCACGGACTTTCATAATAAAGATAAAAAAATTATACAACGGTTTTCTTCCGCTGTTTTTTACGAATAAAACGAATTTTTTAAAATCTGTAAACTATTCTGCCTTTTGTTAAATCGTATGGAGTCATTTCAACTTTAACGAAATCACCTGGTAAAAGATGAATTTTATTCATTCTCATTTTACCAGCGAGATAACCAATAATGACATGACCATCATCCAATTTTATTTTAAATTTAGCAGAAGGCAAAAGTTCTTCAATTCTGCCCCGCAATTCCAAGACATCTTTGGATGAGGCAATTTCATTGGGTTGATTTTCTACCATAATTTCTAGGTATGAATCTAGAAGCAAATTTATTTTAGCGAAGACCAAAAACTCAATTTTCGCTTATATAAGGCTAATTATGCTCTTTTAAAAAACTTAAATGTAGTATACACGAAGCTTAAAAGATTGTCAACAGTTTAGCTTAAATTTTATTCACAGGCTTATTTTTAAGCTATTTTTTACCTTCTTTTAGGTTTAAAACCTTAAACGAATCGCCTAAAGGCGCCAAATAAATAATTGTATTAGTTTCCATTTGTTTTAAAAACGTTGGTGTAAAAATAATTTCTAAAGAATCTCCACTGGAAATGGTTTTATCGTATCCACCGATTTGCATAATATAATCCAAGGATTCTAATTGAGATGCACCATAAAATATTTTTTCTGTTCCTTTGGCAACAAAACTGTCATTTTTTGCCAGCCAGACTGCTCGTCCGGTGTCAGTAACCAGTAAACGAGGACGAGCAACTAACAAGTTAGGAATATAAGTTGGATAATATAATTTAAGAGCGGCAAACCAACCGTTTCTTAAAACTTGTGCACCATAAACATTGTCAGGCAAAGTCAGAATAACAATCCCTTGTTTTTTTTGCAAATCAACTTTTTGTCCAAAATCAAAAATCAAATTATGACTTAGTGATCCTGCTTCTTGCCAGCGCCAATTTTTTTGAATTAAGGAACTAGATAAAAATAACATTAAAATCAAGGGCGGAAAAAATTGAAGATATTTAGTTTTGGGCCAAGTAATAATTTTATAAGACAACCAACCTAAAATTATAGCCAAACCCATGGAAGGAAGATAAGCGAATCTTTCCCCTTCGCTGGTATTTAAAATAAAAGACAAGGGCAAAACTGGCAAGGCGCCAATTAATAAAATAATCAGGCCCAAAAGAGCAATTTTTTCTTGTCGGTATTTCTTTAAAATCAAACCAACAATTAAAAACCCCGAACCAACTAAACATAAAAAAACTGGCCAACGCATTAAGAAATTAGCCAACAGAGAACGATTATAACCGTCAATAAAATTACTATCAATTATAAGAAAAAGGGTTCGAATCAAATGAGCTGGACTGGGTTTTAAATCAGCACTAGCGTAAAAACCAGCTAAAATATGAGTAGAATTCCAACGTAAAAACAAATAGAGAGCCAAAATAGCAACAAAAGGTACTAAATAAAGAATTCTTTTTAAAACTCCACGCCAACCATTTTTTTTCGAATCACCAATAAATAAGATTTCATAAACTAATAAGACACCAGGTAAACTCATACCCATTTCTTTTGATAAGGTGGACAGAAAAAAACTAAACACAGCCATCGCTAGCCACAACCATTTATTTTTTTGTCTAAATTTAACATAACCAACTAAAGACAAAATGTAAAAAAAGGCCGCTAATACATCACCGCGCCCGGAAATCCAGGTTACAGCTTCGGGGTGATTAGGTAATACTAAAAAAAATAGGCCCGACCAAAAAGCTAACCAATGTTTTTGACTAATTAAAAAAATTAACCAATAAATTATTAAAGCTGTTCCAATAAAAAACAAAATATTGGTTAAATGAAAAAACCACGGACTAAGCCCAGCAATAGAAAAATCGACTAAATAAGATAATTGGGTCAAAGGACGAAAAACTCCTCCAACAGTACCACCATTACAATTCTTTAAAAAATAATCGCTGAACGTATGAGGGGTAAATTTAGCTCGTGACAACCAATCAAAGTCATCAGAAACAAAAAAAGAATTTAGGACTGACGAATAAAGAGCTAGGCCCAAAATTAAATAAACTAAAACTGTAATCAAAACTGATTTATGTTTTTTGAAAAATTTTTTATTCATTTAGTTTATTCCAAAATTGCCTTAATCCTTCTAACTCCTGACGAAGAGGCTTCTTCTTTGATAATTTTAAATTTACCCAACAAGCCAGTGTGCTCCACATGAGGACCGCCACAAATCTCTTTACTAAAAGTTGGCGAATTAGGATCCGCATGTGGATGTAAGGTCGAATCGCCCACAGAATAAACCTTTACTTTATTACCGTATTTTTCTTCAAATAAACCAATAGCCCCGCTAGACTTAGCTTCCGGAACAGTCATTTCTTCAAAGGTAACTTTATAATCTTTAACAATAGCCATATTAACCAAATCTTCAACTCTCTTTTTTTCTTCGTCTGTCATTTTAGATGGATGACAAAAATCAAATCGTAAACGTTCAGCAGTGATATTACTGCCCTTTTGTGCCACATGATCACCCAAAACCTCCCGCAAGGCGGCATGCAAAAGATGAGTAGCGGTGTGATATTTAGTAGACATTTCTCCAGTGTCAGCTAAACCTCCTTTAAATTTTTGTTCGGCACCGGCTCGGGAAAGTTCTTGATGCTTTTTCATTTCTTCGTTAAATCCAATCACATCAACCTCTAACCCTTTTTCTTTTAATAATTCTTCAGTTAACTCAATTGGAAAACCATAAGATTGATACAAATCAAAAGCTTCAGCGACGGAAAAAATCTTTAAATCAGAATTTTTTAATTTAGTTTCTAAAATTTTAAACCCTTTTTCTAAGGTATGTCGAAACTTTTCTTCTTCTTTAGTAATTTCAGTCAAAATAAATTGTTTATTTTTTTCCACCTCAAAATAAACATCTTTAAAAATTCTAATTGTTTCCTCGGCAACAGCTGAACAAAAGTTATCTTTAATTTCTAAAATTCTAGCGTACCGAACGGCCCGACGGATCAAACGTCTAACAATATAACCCTGATCAACATTACTAGGAGCAATCCCCTTATTATCACCCATAATCATAGTGGCGGTACGCAAATGATCAGCCATAATTCGCATGGCTTTGGTAATATCCCCACCCTCAATATAAGAATGACCAGATAATTCTTCTATTTTTAAAATCAACGGCCAAAAAATATCGGCTTGAAAAACATCATTTAAACCATTAAGAACAACTAGAGTGCGTTCCATGCCCATACCAGTATCAACATTTTTTTGTTTAAGTGGCTCAAAAGTATTAGCCGCGGTTTTAAAATACTGCATGAAAACATTATTCCAAATTTCTAACCAATTATCTTCATCGGTTCCAGGATTGCTACCTGGGGACGGTAAAACCGTTTCACCTTTCCAATAAAAAATTTCTGTATCTGGACCACAAGGACCAGTGATTCCCGCCGGACCCCACCAATTATTTTTTTTAGGTAACTTAGCAATTCTCTCTTCTGGTATACCAACTGATTGCCAAATTTTAAAAGCCTCTTCATCAAAAGGAGCATTTTCATCTCCAGCAAAAACTGAAACAGCAATTTTATTTTTATCTAAATTCAACCAGTCTGCTCCAGTTAAAAACTCCCAACTCCATTTAATCGAATCTTCTTTAAAATAATCACCCAACGACCAATTGCCCATCATTTCAAAAAAAGTTTGATGACGATTATCTCCAACCTCTTCAATATCTTGAGTGCGGACGCATTTCTGTATATTCACTAAACGAGTTCCTTCTGGATGAGCTTCGCCTAATAAATAAGGAACCAAAGGATGCATCCCCGCCGTAGTAAAAAGAACAGTCGGATCGTTATCAGGAATTAAAGAAGCCGAGGGAATTATTTTGTGTCTCTTAGAAACAAAAAATTTAATATATTTTTGACGTAAATCAATCGAAGAAATCATAAAAAATAAACCACTTTTATTTATATACAATCAACTTAAAATATAACTTAAAAAGATAAGATAGTCAAATGGTTTTTTAATAAAATTGGCTAATTTAAGCCAAAAGAATATTTTACTACCATCAAACTCTTGACAAAATTTTTAAAATATGTCAAAATGCTTTTGCTAGTTTGGATCGGTTATTTCCAAACACGCCGAAAGGTGAATTGCTCTAAGCAGAGAATATGGTGGAACAATTCTACTGCAAAAGCTTTCGTCTGTAGGTGGATGGCGTAAACCAAGTGCTCGGTTGACGACGAGCAGAGGAGAAAAAGCTGTCAGACAATTTACTGGCTAGCAACCAGCGATTATTAATCACGAAGAGTGAGATAAAAAATCGGGGTCTGACCAACAAACAACTTGTAAAACGGCGCTCGCTATGGGCGCCTTTTTTTATTTAAATAATTTCACCTCCACCTAAACAATGACCTTTTTTATAAAAAACAACAAACTGTCCCGGAGTTACCGCTCTTTGGGCTTCTTTGAAATTAATTTTATATTTTCCTCTACTAAAATAAATTTTACATTCTTGTAAGGGCTGGCGATGACGCAACCGACAATCACAGATTAAAGGTAGTTTAGGCTCTTTTTCTATCCAATGAACCTTAGGTAAAACAATTTCCTTTTTAAACAATAATTTATCATTGGCTGCGCCCACAATTAACTGATTCTTTTTAAAATCTTTTCCTACCACATACAATGGCTTAGTTTCACCCTTAACAGAAGGCAGCTGTAAATTCTTTTCTCCCAAATGACGCTGACCAACAGTATAAAAAGCCAGACCATCATGCTCCCCTATTATTTTTCCTGAGCTAGTGGCTATCTTTCCTTTTTTATTTTTAATTTGACGAGAAAGAAAGTCTTTCATTGGCACCTCACCCACAAAACAAATACCCATACTTTCTTCTTTTGCTGCCACTGGCAAACCCCAACTCGTAGCAAAAACCCTAACTTCATTTTTATTAGTTGTTCCTAGTGGAAATAATAATTTCTTTAATTCTTTCTGACCTAATTGATGTAAGAAATAAGTTTGATCTTTGTTTGCATCAACTGACTGATATAAACAAACTTCGCCGTGTGAACCATCTTTAATACGAGCATAATGACCAGTAGCCACCCAATCAAAACCCAACTTTTTAGCTTCTTTTAACAGGAGTGGTATTTTAACGTATTTATTACACATCACGTCGGGGTTAGGTGTGCGACCGGCACGATACTGTTTAAATAAATAACCGACTACATCTTTTTTATATTGTAATTCAAAATCAAAAGTTAAAAGTTTAATGCCAAGTTTAGCGGCTACTCGCAAAGCATCGCGCCGTTCGTCAATCCAACAAGATTTAGATCCTACATTGTCGCTAAAACATTTAATAAAAGCACCAGTAACCTCAAAACCGGCTTTAATCAGATAACCAGCTGCTACTGCCGAATCAACCCCTCCAGACATAGCTACTAAAACTTTTTTCTTTTTAGGTAAAACTTGGGGTAGATAAGCCGCATAAACAGATAATAACTTTTTATCTTTTAGCATCTTTTTAGCTGTCGGACTGACCAAGCGTTCGGCTCGATTTAAATTGGCTACCACACCAAATAATAAGCTTTGCCAATCATGAGCATGAAACTGCTTACCCCTTTCAATTCCATGTTCACCAAATAAATCTAATTTATCCGCATCGCGTAATAAAGCTGCCGTAGCATAGTCGTTAGCTAGTTCAGTCCAATGATTTCGGACATTATATAAAATCTCCTGTTTTTCCTTATCAGTTAAAACAGCAAATTTTTTATCTTTTTTAAACCATTGATCGGCCAACAAATAAGAAAGTTCATGATGACGCAAACCGGTTGGATTTTTTTTCCATTCAGTCACTCTACCAATATCGTGCAATAAAGCAGACATTTCTAAAATGCCTCTTGATTCTTTTTCTCCTTGCGCAATTTCTTTAGCATACCCCCAAACTTTTTCAACATGAGCCCAACCATGAGCAGGAGCCGTTCCTTGCAAAAAAAATTTTTCCACTTTTTGGGCGGTATAATTAATTAGCTTACTATCAATCATAATGAACTAATCATAAAGCAAAATAAATCTAAAATCAAGAAAAGAGACCGGCTCAGCCAGTCTCTTTATAAACTATTTCCTTTTGTTAGGTGCTATTGGCAAAGTAGATGTGGGAGTCTCGGTAACTACCGGTACAGCATTTAAGCTTTCAATTTTTTTTATTAAATCACCATTACCTGGATTTAAATTTAAAATTCGCTGGTACAAATCAACTGCTTGTTTTTTTAAGCCAGTTTTTTCATATAAATAACCCAAAGCGTATAAAGCATTAGAATAATTAGGATTTAAAATTATAGCCTTTTTAAAAGCTGCCTCGGCTAAAGCATAATCTTTGGTTGTTCCAGAATTTAAATAATATTGACCTAAATATAACAGATATTCAGCGTTATTTACTCCATAAGTCAAACCCCTCTCCATAATTGAAATAGCTCCTGGTAAATTTTTCTGAACTTCATTTAAAGTGGCTAATTGTAAATAGCCAATCAATAAATTTGGTTTTAAACTTAAAGCTTTTTCAAAATTAGTCTTAGCTTCGCTATAACGTTTTTCAACTAATTGAGCATTGCCCAAACTAACATATAACAAAGGATTATTTCCCTCTAATTGAATTGCTTTTTCTAAAGAAGAAATCGCCCAAGAATTAGCTTCTGGAGTTAAAGATCTGGCATTAGCATACATCGTAGAAAGATACTCCCAAGTAGCGACATTTTTAGGAGAAATTTCAGTGGCTTTTCTAGCTGCATTAACAGCTGAAACCAAAAATTGTGACGCAGCTTCTGAATTTCCGCCATTTTGAACTAATTCCCCCGCTCGGTTAATAAAAGCATCGGCTAAACCTAAATAAAATTGGGAACGAGAATAATTATAGTTTAAAGATTTAGAAAAATACTGTAAGCGTTCTTCATAATTTTTAGATAGACCCTGATTATAAGTTATTTCCGCAGTATAAAATCTTCCTAAATAAACACCCAAAAGCGCTAAAAAGGTGTACAAAACAATAAAAACAAAAGATGTTACCAAGGCGTATTGCGGAGTAGTTTTCAAAGAAAAATTTAAATAAGCAAAATCATTTTTAACCACAAAAGCGCTAGAACAAATAACTAATCCTAGTAAAAACCAAAAAATCATCCACTGAGCGGCTCCGAAATTGACTAAAAATAAAGAAACTAAACTCAACAACCAACCGCAAGAAATTAACCAAAAAAACAACAGCGAGGTAGAAGTTTCTCCCCAATCAGTTTCTGTTTCATTTTCAAAAAATTTTTTGCGATTTTTATTATAAGCGATATATTTTAACCAAACACCTGATAAAAAACCCAAAACAATTAAGATGGTTCCTAAAAAAACCAGGGTTATTAAAACTCCATTAGTAGTTAGCCAACTAAAAAAGGCGCTATAAGATTGATTGAAACGAAGATTCCAAGCAAAATTTAAATTCATTTCATCAGGACGAAAAAGGGAGAAATCGTAAGTATAGGTGCTCGGTCCAGTTCCAAAAATAAAATTTCTAGTTCCAGCCATCAAAGTTTTTTGAGTAATAGACCAAGATAAGCTGGAACTAAGAGAAACTTCTAAAGGCAAATCTTTAGTTAAAAATTTTGGTTCACCAAAAAAAATAAAAAAGAGAGAGCCCAACAAAAAAAATAAAATCAAAGAAGTAAAAAGCGGTTTAGTTTTTTCTAGATGACTAATAAAAAACACCGCTAAAAGAAACAAGCCAATGGCAGTAATTAACCAAATCAACTTAAAACCAAATAAAATTAGACACGCTAAAGAAGAGATAAAAACTAAGAAGCTAAAAACATCTAGCCAGCGTTCTTTTTTCTTTAAGGTAATATAACCCAAAGAGAGAATAAAAATTAAAGACTGGAAAAAACCAAAAACAATATTGGATGAACTGAACAAATTAAATTGTGGTAAATCTAATTTAGTCCAACTAACTAAAGAAGTGGCGGCAAGTAAAAAATAAAGTGCGGAAAAAAAACCAGAAAGTAAAAAAGTAAAAAATAACCGAGTGATTTGTTTAGTAGTGTTAATTTGCTGAATAATTAAAAAGAAAAAAACTAAAAGAAAGCTGATCCCAACAAAGGATAAGTTTAAGGCGCTAAAATCACCCCAAAAACTTAAAGAACGGTCCTGTGAAAAAAGACAAATAACAAAATAACCCAGCCAAAAAATCAACAATGGTATATCTAAAACAGTTCTTTTTATTTTTACTTCTCTAGCTATTACTATCTTGGTTAAAAAACCTAAAAAAGCCAGGAGAGTTAAAAAATAAAATAAAAAATATTTATTAAATTCTATCTTTTCTAAAGTAAGAGATGAAAAGAAAATTGGCACTAAAAAAATTATTAAAAACAAGCATGCATTAATAAACCAATTAAGTGAAAAAATATTTTTTTTATCCATAATTATTTTAAAAAGAAATAACCTGTCCAGGTCTAATTTTTTGATTTTTATTTTGATGATTTTTATCTTTATTTAAATCTGTTTGGAGTGTGTTTTTCTTAGTAGTAGAGCTAATAGATTGGGGTTTCATTTTTAAAGCCTCATTTAAAGAAATCCCTGGTAAATCTGCTTTTTTAACCTCTTCGGTTTTAACTTCTTTAGGTTTGGGAACTACTTTTTCTTCTTTAGTTTGATTAAATTTTTTATTATATCCGCTGATTCCCTCTGGAGAACTCATGACTATTTTATAGCAATCAACACACAAAACTGGCCGTTTACCATCTGGCTTAAAAGGAACAGTGGTAGTTTTGTTACAGCGACTGCAAACTGCCTCAAATCTATTTTCTGAAATTTTTATTTTTTCTTTCTTAGGTTCCTCAGTTACTAATTCTCTAGTTGGTAGAGCTATCCCGTCTTCAACTTCAGGATCTCCCGAACCTTCAGCCCCTTCTAGCAAGCCGCTCCAACGCATTATTTTTTCTTCTATTTTTTCTCTATCCTCAGTAAATCTTTCTCTAGAAACTTTAATAACTTTTTCGGCATTGCCGGTTTTTTGAAATTCGCCGACAAAAGTTGAAGCACTAAAGGGCGAAGAAGTCACGCCATCAATCATTAATTTTAAATAAACATTATATTTTCCCAAATTAACCAAATCTTCGGCTAAAAATTCTGGTTCAAATTCTTTAGCTAAAAATTCCGCATCTTCCCCCCCTACTCTAAAACAAACTAGGGTGCCAACGTTACCAAAAACAGCGGCGGCCACTTCTTCTTCTAATTGTTCGATGTATTGATGAGCCAAAATCAAACTTAAACGATATTTTCTGGCTTCGGATAAAATATTAGCAAAAGATTCTGTTGCAAAATTCTGAAATTCATCAACAAACAGAAAAAAATCTTTACGTTCGATTTCTGGTATATCAACTCTTTCCATAGCTGCCAATTGGATTTTGGTGATAAGCATACCACCAAGCAAACGCATATTTTCTTCACCAACCCTACCCTTGGATAGATTAACTAGAAAAATCTTCTGATCATCCATTAATTGACGAATATTAATAGTTGACTTAACTTGAGCGAGAATATTACGAATAATTGCCGAAGATAAAAATTGCCCAACTTTATTTTGAATAGGTGCAATAGCTTCGGTAGCAAATTTTTCTGTGTAATGAGCAAACTCGTCGGTCCAAAAAGTTTTTACCACTGGATTTTTAATCTGAGCTACTACCCTTTTTCTAAATTCTTTATCTACTAATAAACGATTGATACCCAACATCGTAGAACCTGGATAATCCAAAAGAGCCAAAATACAATTATTTAAAATATATTCCATTCGAGGACTCCAGACATCTGGCCAAATTTTCTTAAATACACCCATTAAACCAGACGAAACCAAATGTTTGTGACGAGGATCAATCGCTTCCATCACATTAAAACCAATGGGGTGGTCTTGGTCAGCTGGATTAAAATAAACTACATCATTAATACGATGATTAGGAATATAATCTAATATTTTTTCTACAAAATCACCATGTGGATCGACTAAACCGACACCGTTACCATTATAAATATCAGAAAGAATCATTTGTTCCATCATGGTGCTTTTACCCATGCCCGTCTTACCTAATAAATACATGTGACGGCGACGATCATCTGTTTTAATACCAAAACGCCTCTTCTGACCTCGAAAATTGGTTTCGGCAAAATAAGTTATATCACTTTTATTCAAAAATGGATTTTCAATTAATTCATTGTCCATAAACTACATGGGTAAATTGGGTGGCGGAATGCTTTTTCTTTCAATTGCCCTGATTAAACCACCGGCGCGTTCGGTAGGCAAAGAAGCTGGGGGCTGACCTTTTTTAGCCTCAGCAGTAGCCACCATTGGAGCCTTAACAGTAAGTAAAGGAAAGTGCCAAATTGAAGCTAGTTCTTCTATATTCATTAAAAACTCGGAAGCGCCTTTCCAACGACTGCGCGCTTTGTAGGCATTAACCAATCTAGTTTGACGCCAAGCCAAACGTTCATCTTTAAATAGATAGTGAACATGAGTTCCAATTTTATGCATTTCTGGTTTTAGACCATTAAGATTTTCTGTATTAAATTGTTTAATTGAACCGGTAAAACCATAAGCAATCCTATTTTTACTAAAAGATTCTTTTTTTGCTAGATAAATAAAACGAATTTTAGTAGCGTAACAAATTTTAGAAATTTTTTGTTCCACTTTTTCTATATCTGCTTTATATCCAGGAGGTAAATGTAACATTAATGACGGGGCTTCGTCCTTCTTTTTTTCTTCTTGACCAAATCCTTGATAATCAGTAAAAACACTTTGTGCTGCCGTATCCATTGCTTTAGCTGGCAAGGAGCCAATCTCTGCAATCAAACCAGCTTTAGCTTTTTTAGGAGGAGCACCAGTCATTTTTTTAACTACCTCTTTGCCGTGCGCTTTCCAACCACCCTCCCAATTAGAACCTAGGGGGGACCATTCATTATCAATTGGTTTAATTAAAATCTGCATCCCAGCAAACTCACCCTTACCCAAACGACTCAAAGTTTCCAACATCGCCGCTAAAGGATCTTTATAAACATTTTCCGCACTACTGTGTTCAAACTCGGTATAAGTTCTAATCGGATAAACTTGCTCTTTTCCAGTCATAACATATTCCGCCCCCCACAAATCATATTCTTTACTGGGAAAATGAGAGGGAAAATCTTTAGCATAATCCTCTATCTCAGTGATTTCCGCATCAGGATATTGAGCATAAATAGCCGCTTCTATTAAATCACGATATTTTTTATTCGTGCCAATAACAAATTGGGTATAACCTTCAATACTAATAATTTCGAAACTAAACCAGGGCTGAGAATATCCGGCTAAATAAGCATCCTCAATATCAGGGTTTTTATGAGCACCTGCTAGATGAGCAAAAATTTGTTCAACGGCTTTAGGAGTTTGTTCATTTCCCTTGGGGACATCAATAGCTAAAAAAATCCATTTAAATTTGCTTAAGTAACTGCCAATTCTATTTAAAATATAAAAATCTAAAAAAAGATCATGAAAAATCAACATTAAAACAAACCAGCCACCGTGGACAAATAAGAAAAAATATACTCTGAAAGGAGGGGCATAAAGCAAAAAATTTCCCAATGCCTCCAAATAATCCCAATTAATATTAATAGCAAAAGGCATATTATTTTAATGCCCAGAATAGGGTTTTTGAACAAACTTAACAATTAACCAATAAACTAGGGCTAAAACTGGTGCACAAATCCACCACCAATTTTTAGGACCGGCAAAATAGCCCAACCAAAACACAAACACAAAAATTAACGTGATAACAAAAGAAACAATATCTCTAATAATTTCGTCAAATAACTTTAACTTAACAGCCTGTCCTAGATATTTACGATGTTTCCAAAAACTCCAGATAATTATAACTATAAAGACCCATTTTTTACCTAAAATACCTGAGTAAAATCCTCCTATAAAATCCAAAAACAGCACGAATGTTAAAAGAAAAGCTGCTCCGTGCTTCATCGAAGGATTGTCGTTATAATTATACGACATCAAAGAACCAAAATTCATAATTTCTAGGGATAAATTCAAAAACAAATTATTCGCTTTTGATAAAGCCCAACGAAATTCCTGGTTCGCTTAAAAGTTTTGTTTTGCAAAACTTAAGCCTGTCTAAGAATAAGTTTCGTTGTTAATAAACTTATTTATATTATACACCTTTTTTGTGAGAAAGGCGATTCCAAGTCACCAATAAAGGGCTGGCAATAAAAATTGAGGAATAGGTACCAAAAGTAACACCGATAATTAAGGTGAGAACAAAATATTTAACTGATTCCCCACCGAAGAAAAAGGTGGCCAATAAAACTAATAACACAGTTAGAGAAGTATTTATGGAACGAGTTAAAGTTTGATTAATACTGCGATTGACAACTTCTTCAAAATTTTCCCGAGAAAATTTATACAAATTTTCTCTAATTCTATCAAATACTACAATGGTATCATGAACAGAAAAACCTAAAACAGTTAATAAAGCAGTAATAAATAATGTGTCAACTTCTATTCCCATAAAATGACCCAGAGCAGCAAAGACACCGATTGGAATGATAATATCATGAAACAGAGCTAAGACAGCGCAAACACCGTATTTCCAAGATTGAATTGATCGGGAAACTTTACGAAAAGCAAAAGCAATATAAATAATGATAGCTAATAAAACAAAGAAAACCGCCCAAAAAGATTTAGAACGCAAATCGCTACTAACGGTTGGACCAATCATTTCAAATCTTTTTTCAATAATGGAATTGATTTCAGTACTCCCAGTTAATTCTCTTAAAGAAGATAAAACTTGTTGATGTTGAGCCTCATCAATTAATTTCATTTTGATAATTGCCCCCTGTTCTCCCACTGGAATAACACTGGGTTTACCCACTAAAGAAGCTAGTTTGTCTTCAATTTCTTGATTAGCTGGTCTTTGATCTTTAAAATTAACTTCCACTAAAGAACCGCCGGTAAAATCTAAACCTGGTTTTAATCCCCACATAATTACAAACACCAAGCTAACTACAATCAAAATTCCAGAAAAAATCAAGAAATAATTCTTATTTTTTACAAAATTAAAATTAGTCATAGATATAAAAATTATTTATTATTTCCACCCAAAAACCAACGCTGGTGCTTAACCCAAGGACCAATAAAATGCAATAAAATTCTAGTCACGGTAATAGCGGAGAACATACTAACTAAAATACCAATAGCCAAAGTTACTGCAAAACCTTTAACCGTACTAGTACCAAACCACATTAAGATGGCGCAAGTGATTAAACTAGAAACATTAGAATCACGAATAGATAACCAAGCTCTAGAAAAACCTTCATTTAAAGCTTGGGTGATAGACAAACCACGACGCAATTCTTCTTTAGTGCGTTCAAAAATCAAAACATTAGCATCCACAGCCATACCAATAGAAAGAATAAAACCAGCAATACCAGCTAAGGTTAAAGTTACAGGAATCGTCTTAAAAATTGTTAAAGTGATAAAGGTATATAGAACCAAAGCAAAAACGGCCAATAAACCGGGCAAACGATAAAATAAAATCATAAACAAAGCTACAGCCACTAAACCAATTAAACCGGCCATTAAACTTTTATCCAAAGAATCGGAACCCAAACTTGCTCCCACGGTTTGTTGACTAATCAGAGTTACTGGTACAGGCAAAGCCCCGGCGTTTAATCTTTGGGCGAGAGTCTTAGCTTCAGTTACAGAAAAGTCCCCAGAAATAACCGCTTCGCCATCAGTAATAGCTTCGTTAACAACTGGAGCACTAATCACTTGCCCATCAAGAAAAATAGCCACTTGTTTTTCAATATTACGTTGAGTGATTTCACCAAACAACTTTTTACCTTCATCATTAAAAACCAAAGACACGGTAGGCATGCCAGTGTTTGGATCAAACTGAACGGCGGCTTTTTTTAGCTCTTGCCCATCTAATCCGGTAGCTTGCCAAGCATCGGTATTGATATAATCAGCCGTACTCTTGGTGGAAATTAAAATATGGCTAGCCTGATATTCAGTAACTTTCTTACCGTCCTTTTCCGTTTCTCTTTCTCCAGTTTTTTTAATAATATGATAACCGTATTCAGTTTTAACTAATTTTTTAGTAATTTCGTTGACTTTCAAAATTTTAACCGCCTCATAAAATTCTGCCACCATTGATCCTTGAGAAAACCAGCCTAAATCACCGCCGTTAGCCGCGCTGGCTGTATCTTCAGAATTTTTAGAAGCTAAAGAAGCAAAGTCGGCATTGTAAGCTAAGGCCTGTCGCAATAAATTATTAGCCTTCTTTTCTGCTTCTTTATTATATTTGTCCATTTCAGTTTGTTGTTCAGCAGTTAAAGAAGTTACAGTATTTTGTTCTTTAAATTCCAAAATTGGAGTTTCACCAATCATTCTAATAGCTTCATTAACATCCTTAACACCAGCTAATTCCACTACTACTCTCCAAGAATCACCGGATTTATCAGTTTGGATGATTGGTTCAGAAACACCTAAAGAGTTAACACGGCGTTCAATAACATCTCTGACACCTTCTACCGCGTCTGCCTGACTACCATTAGCAACTTTACTAACATCAGCTTCATAAACCAAATGAGTTCCACCTTGTAAGTCTAAACCTAATCTAAAAGGACTTTTAAAAGGCAAATGACCTAAATTTATTTTAGTTTTTTCCTTAAACCAATCCGAAGAATTGTTATAAATTTGAGGAAAAGAAAAAAGAACAGTAAAAACCAACAAAACTATCACGCCAACCGTCCCCCATTTAATGCGATTGCGTGGAATTGCGTTAGTAACGCGAAGATCACGAATGCCCATAAATAAATTTAAATTAAATTAAAGGTGAAATAATTATAAGCTATTTTTAAATTCTTGACAAGTTGATAATTTTTAGAGAAAAATAAGATCATTTTTAAATAAAAAACTTCACATTTCTTTGGCTGTTAAACCTCTAAAAGGTGAAGTATGTGTTCTTCTCTAATTAATGCCTGATATCATCTAAAAAGAGCTTTTTTAAAAGCTCTTTTTTATTTTATTTTTTATACCCCATGGCACTTTTTAAACTTCTTTCCGCTTCCACAAGGACATAAATCATTACGCCCGACTTTGTGGCCTAAGGCGTCTTCAGAAAATTCCTTTTTAGACGCCAAGGAATGTCCTCCAGTACCACTTTCTTTTTGCGCTCCGGACATTTGTAAACCCTGTCTTTGCATTAAAGATGGCGCAATTTTCAAACCAGCACTAATTTTATAAACACTATAAACAACTTCTTTTTGGATCAAACTTAATAATTCGTTAAATAATCGATAGGCTTCTTTTTTATATTCTACTAAAGGATCTCTTTGGCCATATCCTCTTAAACCAATACCAGCTCGCAAATAATCTATTGCCACCAAATGATCTACCCACAAAGTATCAATGGAACGTAATAAAATTCCTTTAGCAATTTCTAATAACAAGAGTTTTCCCCCTTCACCAGCCGAAGTTAAAATTTCTTTTTCTAATTCCTCAAAACGCTTATGAGACAAATCCACTAAAAATTCTATAATCTTAGTTCTTTCTTCTGCTTCTTGTAAACGGCCGTCGGCATTACCTCCCATTTTTAGCAATTGCTGTTTTTCTTCTTCCTGTAAAGGAAAAATAGTGCTGGTGGTTTCAATAATTTCTGAGATATTCCAGTCTCCTCCAGAAGTGGCCCCGGTATGATAATAAACAAACTGCTCAATTTCTTTCTCTACTAATTCTAAAATTTTATTTTTTAAAGTTTGAGTCTGATCTTCAGCTGGGACAGTAACCGGATTAGCTAATTGTTCTTTTTCTTTAGCATATTCGTCTAAAATCTCTCGTCTCTTTTTATAGATTACAGTACGATGTTTATTAATCACATCATCGTAATCGAGTAAATGTTTGCGAATATCAAAGTTATGCCCTTCAACTTTTCTTTGGGCTGATTCTAAAGATTTAGAAACCATTTTGTTTTCAATTGGCATGTCATCAGGAATTTTTAAAAATTCCATCATTTTTCTAATCTTTTCCGAACCAAAAATACGCATCAAATCATCATCCATGGAAACATAAAATTGAGAAGAACCAGGATCACCCTGACGACCCGCGCGACCGCGCAACTGATTATCAATACGACGCGATTCGTGTCTTTCTGTACCCAACACATGTAAACCACCTAATTCGCGAACTTTTTTAGCTGTTTCTGGGTCAACCGGGGTGCCACCTAAAATAATATCCACGCCGCGACCGGCCATATTAGTAGCCAAAGTCACTGCCCCGAGTTTACCCGCTTGAGCAATAATTTCTGCTTCACTTTCATGATTTTTAGCATTTAATATTTTATGAGGTACTCCTTCTTTAGCTAATAATTCGCTCAAAATTTCATTTTTTTCAATAGAAATAGTACCAACCAAAACCGGCTGACCTTTTTCATGACGTTCTTTAATCTCTTTAACTACGGCTAAAAATTTACCTGATTCATTTTTATAAATTCTATCTGATAAATCACGACGAATCATGTCTCTATTAGTAGGAATTTCTACAACTTCTAGATTATAAATCTTAGCAAACTCTTCTGCTTCGGTAGCTGCTGTACCAGTCATGCCGGATAACTTTTCATACATTCTAAAGTAATTTTGAAAAGTAACCGTGGCCAAAGTTTGACTTTCACGTTGGATAGTTACTCCTTCTTTAGCTTCGATGGCCTGATGCAAACCTTCGGAATAACGCCGACCAAACATTAAACGACCAGTAAATTCATCAACGATGATAATTTCTCCATCCTTCACAACATAATCTCGATCAATTTTAAATAAAGTATTAGCTTTCAGAGCTTGTTCAATGTGATGAACTGTACTTACCCCATTTTCGGCATAAATATTGTCCACCCCCAACCAATTTTCCATTTTATTGATACCCGCCTCAGTTAAAGTAGCGGAATGCATTTTTTCATCAATATTATAATCTTCATTTTCTTTTAAACGTCTAACCAACTCAGCAAATTTATAATATTTTTCCGTAGCTTCTTCCGCCGCTGCAGAAATAATTAATGGAGTTCTGGCTTCATCAATTAAAATAGAGTCAACTTCATCAACAATGGCGAAATGTAAACCGCGCTGTACCATTTCTTCTAAACTAGAGGCCATGTTGTCACGAAGATAATCAAAACCAAACTCATTATTAGTACCATAGAGAATGTCGCAAGCATAGGCTTCCTTTCTATTACAAGGACGCAAATTAGAAGGTTCAACCTTAATCAACGGCGTCTGCTCCTGACCTTCTGACATTTCAACAACGGTATTTTTTTCTTGATAACCAGGCTCGTAAATATAAGAAACATGCTGTTGCTGGATACAACCAATAGTCATACCTAGGGCATTATAAACCTGACCCATCCACACAGCATCACGTTTAGCTAAGTAATCATTAACAGTTACTACATGGACACCCTTACCAGTCAAAGCATTAAGATACACAGCCGCTGTAGCGGTTAAAGTTTTTCCTTCACCAGTTCTCATTTCCGCAATATTTCCGTGATGTAAAAAAAATGAACCGATGAGCTGCACATCGTAGTGACGCTGTCCAATAATACGCTTGGAGATTTCACGCACAGTAGCGAAAGCTTCGGGTAAAAGATCGCCTAAAGTTTCGCCCTTGACTAAACGATCTTTAAACTCTTTAGTTTTATTTTTCAATTCTTCTAAAGATAATTTTTCCCAAGTTGGCTCTAATTCATTAATTTGATTAATGACGGGCCTGATCTTGGCCACCTCTCGTGCATTAGGATTACCAAAAATCTTACCTAAAATAGACATAAAATATAATTTTAAAAGTAGAGCCATTATAGCTCAACTCTGATAAAAAAGCAACCTCCTTATAAAAGACGGCTTTGAACCTATTAAAAAATTATTTTTGCCAAAATAAACCAAAATAGACTATAATTAAATAAACTAACAAAACTAAATATGAACAAAACAAATAAATTTATTTACTGGACTCCGAGAGCTTTATCTATATTTTTTATCCTTTTTTTAATGTTATTTTCTTTAGACATTTTTGATTTAAACTTAAATTTTTGGCAAACTATTTTGGGTTTACTGGTCCATAACATTCCAGCCTTTATTTTAATAATCATTCTTGTAATTTCTTGGAAAAAAGAGGCGGTGGGCGGAATTATTTTTACTTTATTTGGAGCGTTTTTTCTTGGTCGAATGTTAATGACAATTCTAAGCCATCCGCCTTACGAATGGCGAATACTCTTGGGAATATCACCGATTATTCTTCCGGCTATTTTGATTGGAGTTTTATTTTTAATCGGTTGGCAGAAAAAAATAAAATAATTAAACAACAAAAATCACCTTTTGACTAAAAGGTGATTTTTTATTTTTTCAACTTTATTTATCTTTTTTAGATAAACGCAATAAAAAATATGACACCAAAACAATAATACCGGTAATTAAAACGGCATAAACCAACTTGGCCCATAAAGTATTTTCGTTCAGAGGGTAAAAAAACTCAATCACTGACTTAATAGCATCATTCCAAGCTAAACCAGCAACTAAACCCAAAGCGGCCACAATATAACCAATGGTTTTTTCCCTTAATTCTCGACGTAAATCATTATGTAATTCATTTTTATTAATTTCCATAAAATTTTATTATTTTCTAGATTGGCGCACGACCTGATCTATTTTTTTATCTTTAAATGAAACGACCTGTCTTTTAATTTCATCATAAACTAAATCTATTGCACTATATAAATCGCTATTAGATTCTTCGGCTCTAAGTAAATTTCCTGGAACTTTTAAATTAACTTCGGCTTTAAAAATATTACCTTTATTATGATGGTTAGTTGAACGACCAACTTCTACTCTAGCTTCTACCGCCCCATTGTCCACTCTCTGGAGATATTTTTCTAAACCACTAATTTTGCTATTAACATAATCGTTAATAGCTTGGGTCATTTCAATACCTGTTGCTTTAATAATAATTTGCATAAAGATTAAATTATTTATTAATTTCTAATGTTTTAATTAATTCGACCTCATCAAAAGGAATGGGATCACCGATTCTTAAACGAAAACTATCTACCACCACCTCTGCCTCACCTGTGCTGCCTGGAGAACCAAAACGAACTTGAGCTAATTCTGTATTAGTAAAACACAAAGGTTTAGCCACTTCACCAGTTTTAGGAACTTTTATAATTGATTCCTTATCCAAATTTAAACAAATTTTTCCCTTAAGAGTCTCACCGTAAACAAAATTTCCCGAAACAACAATACTGCCAGTAAATTCTATGAATTTTTTATTTTCTTGTTGAAAAATATTACCAACGGTCATGCCGTTAGGCAAGGTATCACCAATTTTAATTAAACCAATATCAATCTGATTATTTTTAATTTTTTCTACTTGACCTTGAATGTTTTTTTGTAACAATGCAGTCTCTTCGGTGTTTTTCTTTTGCTGGGTCAAAGTTTGAACAATAATATTTTCTTCATTCTTTTTACTTTCATCAACGGCTGAATTTTGCCATAAATAAACCCCTAACCCCACAATAATATAAGATAAAAAAACACCGACCCAAATTACCCAATTAGTATTGGGCTTTTTAAAAATTTTATCTAAATAATGCATCATAAAAAAGAACCTTCTTAAATTAATAATTTTTAACGATTTGAACTTCTTCTTCTAATTTAACTAAAAATTTATTCCACACGGTTTCCTTAATTTTTCTAATTAATTGTAAAACATCTTCGGCCTTGGCTTGGCCCCGATTCACAATAAAATTAGCATGCTGCTGAGAAACTTCGGCTTCACCTACTCGAGTTCCTTTTAAACCCGAAAGTTCAATCAACCAAGCCGCCGGCACTTTTTTGTATTGCCAAAAATTTTCCAACATTTTTGATTTTAATCTATCGTCTATCTGCTGAGGATTGGTAAAAGTAAAATTTTTAAAAATACATCCAGCACTAGGATAAGGAGGTTGGGATTCGTGACGATGCTTTAAAAAACCCTCCAAATCTTTTTTACTCTCCTCGGCAATACCAGCTAATAATTCTAATTCAGCTTCTAGAATTATTGCCTCGGCCAAAACCGATTTAAACAAACTGGTGCGATAACCAAAAACACATTCCGCTGGAGTAATTTTTTTAGTTTTATTTTGAAAATAAATTGTTACACTTTTAATATTTTGCGCCATATCAAAACGAAAAGCTCCAGCGTTACCTCTCACAGCACCTCCTATTGTTCCCGGCAAACCACCTGCCCACTCCAAACCTCGAAGACCTTTCTTAGACAACTCAAAAGCTAAGGGTATTACTGACACTCCAGCCCCCACCTTGACTACATATTTGTTGCCGTTTAAATATGGCTCTAAGGGATAATTAATTTCCTTAAAGGAAATCTTAATCACTAAACCGGGCCAACCGGCATCGGGAAAAAGTAAATTGCTCCCACCACCTAAAATAAAAACCGACAGTTTATTTTTTTTACTAAAATCTAGAGCTCTTGTTAATTCATCTAAATTATTAGCTTCAACAAAAAACCTGGCTGAACCACCAATTTTAAAAGTTGTAAATTGTGCCAAACTAACGTCCTTTTTAATCTCCATAATTTTCTTTATCATTCTTATTGTAACATTTTAAAAACCTACTCACAAGAAATTATTCTACCTTAACTAATTTTTCCGCTAATTTATAAATATAGCCTGCTCCCATCATTAATACTATATCTCTTGGTTGTAATATTTCATCCAAAATTTTTTCGGTTTCTTGTAAATCTCGACCAAAATAACTTGCTTTCTTCCCCTCTTTTTTTAATTCTGCTACCAAATCTGCCGAGGAAATATTGTCTTCTTGGGGTTCTCGACCGGGAGCCGACCAGATTTCATTTAAGACAACCATATCCGATTGTTTAAAAGATTGAACAAAATCATTAAACAAAATTCGTGTTCTCCATTTATGATGTGGGTGAAAAACAGTTATAATTCTTTGTCCGGGATATTTTTGTCGAGCAGCCTCAATGGTCCCTCTTACTCCAGCTGGATGATGACCATAATCACTAATTATTGTTGCCTGACGATATTGACCTAAAACTTGAAACCGCCGCCAAGATCCCTGAAAATCTTCCAAAACTGGTTTAATAGCAGCTGGCTCAGCCCCCAAACTTAAAGCCATGGCCGTAGCAGCCAAGGAATTATAAACATTAAACAAGCCAGGAATCTGAATATTGTATTGATTATTTAAAAGAAAAAAACTTTGCTTCTGGCTATCGGCCTTAACATCGGTTGCTAAAAATTCTTCTTCAACCTGTAAACCAAACTTCTTAATTGAAATTCTTTCTTCAGATAATTTATTAAGTAATTGAATAACACCAGCATCATCTCCATTAACCAACAAAAAACCGCCGGGTTTAATTTGTTTAGTTAATTTTTTAAAGGCCTCTAGGATGTCATTGAGATCTTTATAAAAATCTAAATGATCTTCTTCAATGTTGGTAATCAATAAATAGTCTGGTGTTAAACTCAAAAAATTACCAAAGGCTTCACAAGCTTCCACCACAAAAACTCCCTGGCCAAAACGAAAACCACCGCCGTGCTGACCTTCTACATTTCCTCCGGCAATGATCAAAGGATCAAAACCGTTAGCTTCTAAAATTTTACCCAACATTAAAGTGGTGGTAGTTTTACCATTAGTGCCGGAAACGGCGATGGTTTTTCTTTCTTGTGAAATCAAACCTAAGGCACCAAAATAACTGTAAATCGGTAAACCAATTTTTTCAGCTTGTTGTAATTCTATATTATCAAATTCTCTAGCCGCTGCTGTATGAACTACCATTTCTATATCCGGAGTTATGTGTTCAACTGAATGCCCAATCCAAATCTTTGCCCCTGCTTTTTCTAGCTCATCAACAATTGCAGTTCTTTCTAAATCAGAACCAGTGACCTCCATTTTTAAAGCTAAAGCCAAACGAGCTAAGGCGGAAACTCCATGCCCACCAATACCTACAAAATGAATTTTTTTAACCGCAAAAAAAGACATAAACTTTAAAATTATTTTTGAACCAAAGCAATAATATTATAACTTTTTTTTAAATCGGTAACAAAATTACCATTGGCATCACCATAACCGATTTTTATTTTTTTAAATCCGACTGATTGTAATAATTTTTTTAATTCTTCTTTATCAAAACTATATAAATATCTTTGCACGGTTATCTTAGGTGTCGCCTTCCACGGAGTTAACAAATCTTTTTCACTCCAACTTGAAGGATTTTTTTTCAATTGTTCTTTAATCTTGAATTTATTTTCTGCGTATGAAGTATATAAATTCCAAACAGAAATAACTCCGTGTCCCTTGGGTTTGAGGACCCGATAAATTTCTTTAACTGACTGTTCTTGCAGTTCTTTAGATGGTATATGATGTAAAACAGCCAAAGCCAAAACCCAGTCAAACAGTTGATCTTCAAAAGGTAAATTAATTATATTACCTTTAACCAATTTGACTTTTTGATTTCGCCCCAACTTAGGAATTCTTTTTTTGGCTAATTTTAAAAGATTACCGCTTAAATCCAAACCGGTATAATCAATTGACTTGGAAGCCAAACAATCGTATAATACAGCATTGCCACAACCTACATCCAAAACCCTATCTCCTTTTTTAATACCACCAGTAGTTTTAATTTGATAAGGACGCGGGGTACTGCGGGTCAAATTCCATTCTTTGGCAATAAGATTATAATCTTTCTCCACTTTTTTTAAAACTTTTTTAGCTGCAACTAAATCCATAAAACATGTTATCTGAATTAATTAAAAAACTTTTACAAGAAAAAGAATTAACGCGGGAAAAAATTGATTCTTTAAAACGTCTCTACGCTAATGAACACAAAGCGGTTTTCCCGACCACAGCCGAACTTTTAAAAGAATATCGACGTCTTTTGAAATTAAAAAAAATTCAATCTTCGTCTACTTTAGAAAAAATTCTCCAAAAACGATCTGTCCGCACTCTTTCTGGGGTAGCCATTGTCACTGTTTTAACCAAACCTTGGCCTTGTCCGGGAAAATGTATTTACTGTCCGCTAGAAAAAGAAATGCCCAAAAGCTATCTTAAGAACGAACCAGCAGCTCAACGAGCTTATTTTAACAATTTTAACCCTTATAATCAAGTTTTTTCTCGCCTTAAAATGCTTTATAATAATGGTCACCCTACAGACAAAGTTGAATTAATTGTTAAAGGAGGAAGCTGGAATAGTTATTCTTGGAGTTATCAAAGATGGTTTATCAAAGAATGTTTTAGAGCCTGCAATAATTTCCCTCAGCAAACTAAACCCAAATTAAATTTAGGTTCAGACCAAGATCTTTTAAAACAACAAAAAACTAATGAAAAAGCTGGTTCTAGAATTGTTGGACTAACCCTAGAAACACGTCCAGATTTAATCACGCTTAAAACAATCACCCAAATGCGTCTTTTAGGTTGCACAAGAATTGAACTTGGCGTCCAGCACACTGATGATAAAATTTTAAATTTGACTAAACGAGGACATACCTTAGAGCAAGCCAAACAAGCTGCGAGACTTTTGCGTCGCTATGGCTTTAAATTAGATTTTCATTTAATGCCCCAACTTCCCGGCACCACTCCGACTAAAGATTATCAGATGATTAAACAAATTTTTTCTGACCCCGATTTAAAACCGGATATGATTAAAATTTATCCCTGTTCGGTGGTTAAACATTCAGAATTATATACTTGGTTTAAAAAGGGTCTGTTTAAACCGTACGCTGACAAAAAGTTGATTGAAATGTTAATTAAAGTAAAAAGCCAACTTATTCCGCGTTATTGTCGAATCTCACGTTTAATCAGAGATATTCCTGCCACTGAAATTATAGCCGGCAACAAAGTTACTAATCTTCGAGAGACTATTCAAAAAACCATGAAGAGAAAAGGATTACTTTGTTCTTGCTTGCGTTGCCGAGAAATTGGACATCACCCAGAATTAAAAAATAAAACCCTGCCTCTTAAAATTTTTATTGACCAATACTCTGCTTCCAAAGGTCAAGAATATTTTTTAAGTTTTGAAGATGCCAAACGTCAAACTGTCTATGGTTTTTGCCGCTTGAGAATTGATCCGGAGGGTTTTTTTCCAGCCTTTATCCGTGAACTCCATGTCTATGGGCAATTGGTTGAAATAGGCAGACAACAAAAAGACGCTAGCCAACATTTAGGTTTAGGAAAAAAGCTAATAGCGGCTGCGGAAAAAATCTGCCGAGAAAATGATGTTAAACAGTTGGCAATTATTTCTGGTGTAGGAGTACGTGGTTATTATAAAAAATTGGGTTATCACTTACAAAAAACCTATTTGGTCAAAAAAATAGACTAAAAAAGACCTTGGTTTTAGCAAGGTCTTTTTTAGTCTTCATCATGAGGATGAGCAAAAGCTGCCATTAAAAAAATCGGGGTGACAAACCAGACAAATCTACCCCAAGAACTTAAAAAAATTTTTTGAACTGCCAGGGAAAAAATATTAACAATTGATGCGGGCAAAAAAGACAAAATCACACTAACCAAAAGACCGAGCTGAAAAAAAGCTAAAACAAAAGCCGACCAACGACCAGAAACAAAACCTCCTTGAACAAAAGTTTTCCCTAAAATACCGCGCACCAAAAGAAAAAATAAAACAAAAAAACTAATAGTAAAAAAGATCACCTGATTTACAGATTTAGAAGTTTCCGAAATTAGACCAATAAAAGGAGTATAAGCTAAAACACCCAGGGTTACATAAATGGAGGTCAAAAATAATAAAACCCGCTTCCGACCTAAAATTGAAGTATACAAAAAACTAGCTGCTAATAAACAAAAAAACAGCCAAACATCTGCTCCCAAACCTAGGGCAGATATTTTAGTAAAAAAATTAGATAAGAACTCCATAACAATTATATTATAACAAAAAACCGCGCAGCATTACACTTAGCGGTTTAGTTAAAAGGAATCTAGTTATTTCTTTTCCACAACAAATGTGGTGTTATGCCAACAGTCCAAACTTCAGTAATTCGATAATTTTGATCAAGTACCAAATCCAAGCTCCCACCGTTCCTATATTCAAAAGAACGATTAGGTAAATCTTCCATTAAAGAAGTAGGGGCATTTTCAAGATAATCTTTTCCTAATTTTTGATTAAATTGATTACTTTCAAAATGCCGACTCAGAACACCAAACGGACTGATTACTTTGTAGACGATCCCTTTAAACATTAATCCACCTTTGACAAAGAACGAACAAATTTAACTGCTAAAATATTTTAAATTATTCCAAATATTTTGTCAAAAAAATAACCCATTTAGGGTCATTTTTTAAATATTTTTATTTTTCCAATTCACGTAACAAATCTTTTTGATGTCGGCTCAACTTAGTAGGTGTCAGCACAACAACTTCTACAAATAAATCACCGCGTCCGCTGTCACGCAAATGAGTTATACCCTTACTTTTTAAACGAATCATTTGTCCTGATTGTACTCCTTCAGGAATAACTACTTTTAGCAAACCATCCAAACTTTCTACTTCTACTGTCGCACCCAAAGCCGCTTCGGTAAAAGAAATATTTTTCTTCGTATATAAATCAAAATTATCTCGGCGGAACCTTGTGTCTTTTTTTACTCTAATTCGTAAATACAAATCACCAGCACGACTACCCTTGGCACCAGCCTCCCCTTTACTGGTTAATCTAATTGATTCCCCATCATCAATACCCGCTGGAACTCTTACCTTAATTTCTTCTTGTTTTTTGATAATTCCCCTACCACCACATTGACGACACTTCTTCTCCGGAATTTCTCCATTACCTTCACAGACCGGACAATCAGCTACACTTTGAAAGGCCCCAAAAACTGTACGTTGCACATGCGGTATCTGCCCCTTACCTCCGCAATCTTTACACTTATTCATTTTACTACCTGGTTCCACACCATTACCGCCGCAAACATCACAGGCGGAATTTTTATATAATTTGAAAGTTTTTTCTGTGCCAAAAGCTGCCTCTTTTAAATCAATTTGAACATCAACTTGAATATCTTGACCCCGTGCAGCCTTTCTATTAGAAGCACGACCTCCCCCAAAAATATCACCAAAACCGCCAAAAATGTCACCCAAGTCACTAAAATCAAAACCTTGAGCATTAAAACCATTGAAGCCACCAAAACCGCCGGCCCCGCCACCCATCCCAGCTTGATCAAAAGTAGAGCCAAATTGATCATACTGACTGCGTTTTTGCGGATCATTTAGAACCTGAAAGGCTTCGTTAATCTCTTTAAATTTTTCCGCATTGCC
>Ga0116178_10000342_pt1 | contig 42458 bp, 37 predicted proteins | sample AD_STIC12_MetaG_FD_89880 | JGI IMG/M metagenome (GOLD analysis project Ga0116178, IMG submission 89880) | Active sludge microbial communities of municipal wastewater-treating anaerobic digesters from USA - AD_STIC12_MetaG | ecosystem: Engineered > Bioreactor > Anaerobic > Digestate | place: USA...
ATCGACTTCACGTCGAATACAGAGAAGTCGCGCTATCTCGCCATGGTCGAGCAGGCGAAGACCTACATCCACGCTGGTGATATTTTCCAGGTCGTGCCGAGCCAGCGTTTTTCTGCACGGTTCGAGCGGTCGCCGTTTGCTTTCTATCGCGCTTTGCGACGGCTCAATCCGTCGCCCTTCATGTTCTACGTGAACTTCGGCGCGTTCCAGATTTCTGGATCAAGCCCCGAAATTCTCGTGCGCGTGCGCAATGGAACGGTCACCGTGCGGCCAATCGCGGGCACGCTGCCGCGTGGGGCGACGCCGGAGGCTGACCTTGCCAACGAACAGAAACTGCTCTCCGATCCGAAGGAGCGGGCCGAACACCTCATGCTCCTCGATCTCGGCCGAAACGACGTTGGCCGGGTTTCGGCTCGAAGCACGGTCGAAGTGACGGAGAGCTTCAAAGTCGAGCGCTACAGTCACGTGATGCACATCGTGTCCAACGTGCAGGGCAAACTCAAGCCGGGCGAGGATATGGTCTCTGCGCTGACGGCTGGTTTCCCGGCGGGTACAACGTCTGGCGCACCAAAGATCCGCGCAATGGAAATCATCACCGAACTGGAGCCGCATGCACGCGGCGTCTATGCGGGCGGCGTCGGTTATTTTGGCGCCGGCGGCGACATGGACACGTGCATCGCCCTGCGCACGGCCGTGTTCGCGAACGGCAAGATCCATGTGCAGGCCGGCGGCGGGGTCGTTTACGACTCCAACCCCGAAAGCGAGTTCATGGAAACCGTACACAAGGCCAGCGCGCTCTTCCGCGCAGCCGAGGAAGCGGCGCGCTATGATCGGGGGAACCGTTGATGACCAAGGTTCTGCTCGTCGATAACTACGACAGCTTCACGTACAATCTCGTCCACTACCTGCAGGACACCAGCCCGGGCGTGGACGTGGAAGTCGTGCGCAATGATGCACTGACGGCGAAAGAGGCGCTCGCGAAGGGCGCTGATGCGATCGTGCTGTCGCCGGGGCCATGTACGCCAGACGACGCGGGCATCTGCCTGGAGCTGATCAAACTGGCGCCGGATGATCTGCCCATTCTTGGTGTCTGCCTCGGCCACCAGGCAATCGGTCAGGCCATGGGCGGGATTGTCGAAGGCGCGAAAGACATCGTTCACGGCAAGGCATGGGATGTGAAGGTTCTGGGCGGCGAGCTGTTCGCGGGCGTGCCCGAACATTTCGAAGCGGTGCGCTATCACTCGCTGGCGATCCGCCGCAACGGAATGCCGAATACACTCACCGTGGACGCGGAAACGGCTGACGGAGAAATCATGGCCGTGAGCCATGCGACGCGGCCGGTGTTCGGCGTGCAGTTTCACCCCGAGTCGATCGGATCGCAATTCGGCAAGGTGATGCTGGCCAACTTCCTCAAGCGCGCGGGCGTGAAGTGAGCGACGCCGTCCGCAACGCAGTCGGCAAGCTTGCTGCTGGCGACCGCCCGTCGCCGGGCCAGATCGGATCGGCCTTTCAGGCCATTCTCGCTGGTGAGGCCGAACCGGCCCTGATCGCGGCCTTCCTGATGGGCCTTCGGATACGCGGCGAAACGGTCGAGGACATCGTTGCCGGCGTGCAGGTGATGCGCGCGACCATGCGTCCTGCGAAAGCGCCCGAGGGCGCAATCGACACATGCGGCACAGGCGGCCTTTCGTGGACCTCGCTCAACACATCGACTGCGGTGGCGCTGGTTGCTGCTGGCGCCGGTGTTGTCGTGGCCAAGCATGGCAACCGCTCGAAGAGCCGCGCCGGATCAGCCGATGTTCTCGAAGCGCTCGGCGTCAACCTGTCGCCAACCGATGCGCAGATCGAAGCGAGCTTTCGCGAGGCGCGGGTCGCTTTCATGTTCGCGCAACAGCACCATACCGCGATGAAATATGTCGCGCCCGTGCGGCAGGCGCTTGGGATGCGGACGATCTTCAACATGCTCGGGCCGCTCGCCAATCCGGCGGGGGTCAAGCGGCAGGTGATGGGCGTGTTCGCGCCCGAATGGGTCGAGCCGATTGCGAGCGCGATGCTCGCGCTTGGCGCGAAGCGAGCCATGGTGGTGCATGGCCTCGACGGAATGGACGAGATTTCCACGACTGGCGAAACGCTGGTCGCTGACGTGAAGGATGGATCGGTTCGCGTACATAGCCTGACGCCGGAGAGCCTCGGCGTCCCGCGCGCGGAACTGGACCAGTTGCGCGGCGGTACGGTCGCCGAGAACGCCGAAGCCCTGAAGCGTGTGCTCGGCGGCGAGGCCGGTGCGTTTGGAGATCTGGTGGCGGTAAATGCCGGCGCAGCGATCCTTGTCGCCGGTTTGGCCGAAACGCTGGAAGACGGCATTGTCCAGGCGCGCGCTTCCGTCGCCAACGGTAAAGCCACTGCCGCTCTTGAAGCTTTGAGGCGCGCATCGAATGGCTAGCGTTCCTGACAAGTTGAAAGCGATCATCGACTACAAGCATGGTGAAGTCGCAAAGCTGAAGCGCGAGCGGTCGCTCGATGCGCTTGAGGCTGATGCGAAGACTGCTTCCAGGCCACGCGGATTTGCCGAGGCGCTGCTTGCGATCGCCAAAGCAGACGGCAATGCGCTGATCTGTGAAGTGAAACGCAAGAGCCCTTCGGCTGGCAATATCAGCCCCGGCCGCGATCAGGTTGCCGTTGCGCGCGACTATGAGGCTGGCGGCGCTGCCTGCATCTCGGTTCTCACGGATGGCCCAAGCTTTGGCGGGTCTCTTGAGGACATGATCAGCGTCCGGGGCGCCGTTTCCATCCCGGTGCTCCGCAAGGACTTCATGATCGACCCGATCCAGGTTGTGGAAGCCCGCGCCGCCGGCGCCGATGCGATCCTCATCATCATGGCAGCGGTTGACGATGGGTTGGCGAACGAGCTGCACGCCACGGCGCACCGGCTCGGCATGTCGGTGCTGCTGGAAGCCCATGACGAGGCTGAGCTCGTTCGTGCGCTGGGCCTGCCCTCGCCCCTGATGGGCGTGAACAATCGCGACCTGCGGACATTCACAACGGACCTCGGCGTGACCGAGCGGCTGGCGGACATGACGCCGCCGGGCAAACTCCTGATTTCCGAAAGCGGCGTGCGGACCGCATCCGACATCGCGAGGCTCAGACTTTGCGGCGCCCGTGGGTTTCTGGTCGGCGAGAGCCTGATGCGGGCCGAAAATGCCGTCGAATCCGTGCGCTCGCTCGCCCAGGTCAGGTAAACGGCTCCACAGCCGAATTGACCCAAAGCGTGAACGATAGTAGAACTATCTGCGACTCATCGATTCAAGCAGGTAGACAGATGCTCACCAAGAAACAGCGCGAACTGCTCCTGTTCATCAATGACAGGATCAAGGAAACGGGCGTTTCGCCGTCCTTCGACGAAATGAAGGAGGCGCTGGACCTGGCGTCCAAGTCGGGCATCCACCGCCTGATTACAGCCCTTGAGGAGCGCGGCTTTCTCCGCCGTCTGGCCCACAGGGCGCGGGCGCTGGAGGTTCTCAAGCTTCCTGAAAGCGCCGTTCCGCAGGGAACCGGCCGCACGCCATTCCGGCCAAGCGTGATCGCGGGGGCCGCTGCCGATGTCGGGCGGAAAGTTGCCTCTGCAGTTCGCTCCTCGATGATCCCTGTCATGGGGCGGATTGCGGCAGGTACGTCAATCGAGGCTATCGAACACGAAACTCACAAGGTTGCCGCACCGGACGACGACTTCGACCCGGATACGCATTTCGCGCTGGAAGTTTCCGGCGAGAGCATGATCAACGCGGGCATTCTGGATGGCGACACGGTTATCCTGAAGAAAACCGATCACGCAGCTTCGGGCGACATCGTGGTTGCGCTGATCAACGAAGAGACCGCGACCCTGAAGCGCTTTCGCAAGAAGGGGGGCTCCATCGCTCTTGAGGCAGCAAACCCGGCTTTCGGCACGCAGATCTTTGGACCGGATCGCGTGCGTATTCAGGGCAAACTCGTTGCGCTCGTGCGCAAGTATCACTGAGCTTTGGTTGGCTGATCCCGCTTCGGCGGCTTTAGGTAGAGCGGCTGGGTCCACGCCCGGCCGCTTTGCATTTGCGCCGGGCGAAGCGTCAGGGCGCCATCGGAGCTGTCTACAGCTGCGCCGCCTTTGCCAATTGTCGCGCATGGCTGAAGCTTCAGCGCCTGACCTGCTTCCGTGTGGATCGTCAGCGTCGATGAAGTCGGGCAACCGATCGGCGCCTCGACATTCGGTTCAACGATCGCTTGGCCAGCCTCCACATCAAGCCAGCACGACGCACCCTTGCCGGGGCATGGCGCCTTGGTGATCGCATCGCCAATGATGAGTGGGTCGAGACCATTGTCGGAACGCCAGTCCGACAGCTCCAGCCACGCCTTGTCGGCTTGCAGAAACACGGACCCGTCGTCAGCGACGTATCCGACAGCCTGAGGAGCGGAGAGCCACAGCACCACTGCCGCCGTCGCAGGCACTGCCGCAAACGCCCTGCCCCGGCGGGTAAAAACGCAGAACAGCGCGATGGCTGAAGCCGCCATCGCCATGCCAGCAGAACCCAGGCGAGGCAGGTCCACCTCTGGCGATATCTCGACGGAATAGCGCGCAATGAACAGGACGAGTTCGAGGCTCTTGCCCATCAGCCAGAGGAAAGGCTCGTCAAACCCGAATGGCGCGGCAACAGCCGCCATCGCTGCAGCCGGCGTGGTCCAGAGTGTAATGACAGGGGTCGAGACGATGTTGGCGATGACACTGAACAGCGCTGCGCGATCGAAATGGTGGAGCGCAAATGGCATCGTGGCTAGCGACGCAACCAGCGATGTGGCGGCCGCAGCTACGATCCAACCTCCGATACGAGAGAAGACGCCGGGATGATCGGGCCGATCCATCTTGGGCCAGATCTCATAGAGCGCAATCAGCGCGCCCGATGCGGCGAACGACATCTGGAAGCCGGGCGTGACGACGGCCTCGGGCTGGAAGAGAACCACGACGCCAAGCGCGACCGCCAGCGAGCGAAGAGACAGCGCGGGGCGGTCAAACAATTTCGCTCCGAAGCCGATCAAGGCGATGATGAAAGCGCGCTGGGTCGCGACCTCTATACCCGAGATCCCGAAATAGAGCGTGCAGGCAATGATGGCGCCAAGAGCCGCGGCCTTTACCGATGGCACACGCAAGGCGAGCGGTTCAATGAACGGCCAGAGGAAGCGTATGATGAAGAAGACGATGCCGCCCACCAGCACCATGTGAACGCCAGAGATCGACAACAGGTGCGCGAGGCCCGACATCCGCAACGCTTCAGCATCGGGCGGCGTGATGAAACTGCGATCACCAGACACCATAGCCGCCGACATGCCGCCTCCACCCTCGCCGGCGTGCTCGTTGACGTGCGTGGCGATTGCGCGCCGGACAGCCCCGAGCCAGTAAGAGAATGTCTCGGCGGGACCCGATGGCGGCGACATCGCCAGCGCGTCACAACCACCCGTCGAGAAACCCACGGCGCCGAGCTGCTGGAACCATGCGTCGCGGTGAAACTCGTAGTCGCCCGGAACAACCGGGCGCGGCGGCGGCGACAGGATGGCGCGACAGGCCACGGCGCGGCCCGGACTGAAAGGCATGTCACCGCGATAGCTGAAGCGGACGAATTCGGGCGTCTGCTCGGGCGGCAGACGTTCTATGGCGCGGACGTCTATGCGGACACGCCGGCTACGCTCGCTGGCATCAATCTCCGCGATTACGCCCTCGATACGAACCGGCCCCATTTCCTCCTTGAGGATCGGCGCGGCGACCAGACCGGAGCGCACCTTGCCCGAGATGGCCCCAACGCCAACGCAGGCAAGCATTCCCAGCATCAGCGCCAGTGCGCCAACGCCTCGCCGGCGGACGAGCCCCCAGAACACCGTTACTGGCGCTGTAGCGCCCAGCAGCAGGGTCCAGCCCGGCTCGGACGGCGCGCTCATGTAGAGCGCAGCGCCGGCCGTCAGAGCTAGAGGGGCCAGCAGCGGCCAGCGCAGGGCCTGATCGTTGATCGCACCTTTGAGGAACCGCCACATGAGGGTCCAGGGGCCGGGTCTTTTGGCCTCGGGGAGCGCATCAGCAGCGGCACTTGCCAGCAAAGGAGCGGATGTGTTCTTCAGGGCCCGCGCTCCGGCTTACGGACGCAAGGACAAGCCTCGTACTGGAACCCGATGACGGTCGTCACCCGCTTCGCCCCCTCGCCCACTGGCTACCTCCATATCGGAGGCGCCCGGACGGCCCTGTTTTCTTGGCTATACGCGCGCGCGAAGGGCGGCAAGTTCCTGCTGAGGATTGAGGATACGGATAAGGACCGCTCTACGCAGGAAGCGATCGACGCGATCCTGGACGGGCTCAATTGGCTCGGCCTGGGCGGCGATGAAGAGCCGCTGCTGCAATCGTCGCGTGCCGGGCGTCATGCGCAGGTAGCGTATGAGCTGGTGACACGGGGCGCGGCCTATCGATGCCCCGTGACGCCTGAGGAATTGCAGCAACGGCGGGATGCTGCGGAGCTGCTTCAAAAAAAGAAGGCTGCTGATGGCTATCTTTCGCCTGATGATGCCCAGCAGCTGGACGAGCTGACCCGCCCATTCCGCTCGCCATGGCGCGATCCGGCGAAGCCCCTGCCGCCCGAGGCGCCTACGGTCGTGCGGCTACGCATGCCGGACGCTGGCGAGCTGGTGGTGAAAGATCATGTGCAGGGCACGGTCTCGCGCAAGTTCGCAGATCTCGATGACCTCGTCCTGCTGCGCTCCGACGGAACGCCAACCTATATGCTCGCCGTCGTCGTCGACGACCACGATATGGGTGTGACGCACGTGATCCGTGGCGATGATCACTTCCTCAATACGTTCAGACAGTTGCCGATCTACATCGGCATGGGGTGGCCACAACCCGAGTATTCGCACGTCCCGCTGATCCATGGACCGGATGGCAAGAAGTTGTCGAAGCGCCATGGCGCCACTGCGGTGGACGAGTATCGCGATGTTTTGGGCTATCTGCCCGAAGGCATGAAGAACTACCTCCTCCGCCTCGGCTGGAGCCATGGCGATGACGAGATCATCCCGGAAACCAAGGCAATCGAATGGTTCGATCTGGACGGGCTGAACAAGGCGCCGGCGCGGCTGGATTTCGCCAAGCTCGACTCCGTGAACAAGCATTACCTGGCCGAGGCCGACGACAACCGGCTGTTCTCCCTGTTGCTCCAGCGCCCGGAGATGGCGGGCAAGGCAGGCGAAGAGATGTCCCGCGTCCTGAACGCCATGCCCGCCCTCAAGACGCGGGCCGCCAACATGGTCCAATTGGCCCAGCAGGCGCGATTCCTGACTGACATCCGCCCCATCGCCCTTACCGGCAAGGCGGCTGATCAGGTCAACGACGAAGCGCGGGCACGCCTTGCGGATCTCTTGCCGCGGCTTGAGGGCGTCAGTGACTGGACCGAGGCGGCTATCAAGGCCGAGCTCACGCAATATTGCGACCAAAAGGGCATCAGTCTGGGAAAAATCGGCCCTGTTTTGAGAGCCGTACTTACCGGAGGGGCACCTTCGCCCGATATTACTCTTGTGCTGGCCTTGCTAGGCCGTAATGAAGCTTTCGCACGGGTAAGAGATTATGCCCGTTCAGGGGGCTGAGCGGCGGGAAGCCGCGGGAATTGAGGAGACTTAGTCGATGGAAAACAAGGTCAAACCGCACGGCAAAGCGACCGTGACTGCCAATGGCAAAACGGTGGAAATGCCCGTTTATGCTGGGACTGTCGGCCCTGACGTCATCGACATCGGCAAGTTGTACGCCCAGACGGGCATGTTCACGCTGGATCCGGGCTTCACATCGACCGCCAGCTGCGAGAGCCAGATCACTTACATCGATGGCGATGCCGGCATCCTGCTTCACCGCGGATATCCAATCGACCAGCTGGCCGAAAAATCGAACTTCCTCGAAGTCTGCTATCTGTTGCTGCACGGCGAACTGCCGACGGCCGATCAGGATCGCGAATTCCAGAGCACGATCACGCGCCACACGATGCTGCACGCGCAGTTCGACCGCTTCTTCGAAGGGTTTCGTCGCGACGCTCACCCGATGGCGATCATGTGCGGCGCTGTCGGCGCTCTGTCCGCCTTCTACCACGACTCGACCAACGTCGATGATCCGCAGCAGCGCAAGGTCGCGCAGCATCGCATGATCGCGAAGATGCCCACGATCGCCGCTCGCGCCTTCAAGTATCACACGGGTCAGCCGTTCGTTTCGCCGCGCAATGAACTCGATTACGCATCGAACTTCCTGCGCATGTCGTTCGCCGTGCCGGCGGAAGACTACAAGGTGAACCCGGTTCTCGCGCGCGCGATGGATCGCATCTTCATCCTGCACGCTGACCACGAACAGAACGCCTCGACCTCGACCGTGCGTCTCGCCGGCTCGTCGGGCGCCAATCCGTTCGCGTGCATCGCGGCTGGCATCGCCTGTCTCTGGGGTCCGGCTCACGGCGGCGCCAATGAAGCTGCGCTGCAAATGCTGCAGGAGATCGGCACGGTCGAAAACGTGAAGAAGCACGTCGACAAGGTGAAGAACAAAGTTGACGGTGTCCGCCTGATGGGCTTCGGCCACCGCGTGTACAAGAACTACGATCCGCGCGCGACGGTAATGCAGAAGACCTGCCGCGAAGTGCTGAAGGAAGTGGGCGTCAACGACCCGCTGCTCGAAGTCGCAATGGAACTCGAACGTATCGCCCTGTCGGATGAGTACTTCATCGAGAAGAAGCTCTACCCGAACGTGGACTTCTATTCGGGCATCACCCTTAAAGCGATGGGCTTCCCGGTGTCGATGTTCACCGTGCTGTTCGCCCTCGCCCGCACCGTGGGCTGGATCGCCCAGTGGGAAGAAATGACAACGGACAAGACGCAGCGTATCGGCCGCCCGCGCCAGATCTACACGGGCGCTGCGCAACGCGATTACACAGCGATGTCGTCGCGCGGCTAATTCACGGCAAACTTCGAAATGGAAAAGGGCGGCTCTTGGGCCGCCCTTTTTGTTTCAGGAGAGCTTCAGGATCGTCTCGGCAGCGATCTCGGCCGCCGGGCGGCCTGTTCCAGCCATGATGCGCAGGGCCTCCCGCTGGCCATCCTGCTGGCTTTTGAGCACACGCGGATTAGTGAGACGATCCTCAACCGCTTGCTCGATGTTTCTCGCGTTGAAACTCGTCTGGAGGAATTCCGGGATCACTTCGCGATTGGCGGCAACATTCACAAGGGCGGAGAAGCGGGACTTGAAGAGGAAGAAGCGCAGCAGCACCCACGTGATCCAGCCAAGCTTGTAGCCTGTAACCACGGCGGCGCCCTGCGCGGCCAGCTCTGTCGTCACGGTTCCTGAGCATGCGATCGCTACCGTCATCGCGGCATAAGCATCGGCCTTTTCCGCTTCTTCCTTCACCAGCACGATTGGAAAATTTTGTGACCCGGCGAGCGCTTCCACTTCATGGATGACGCTTGGCGCAACCATGCAGACCACGTGTCGGCGCGGATCGCGTTCCCGAACAATGCGCGTCGCTTCCATCAACGTTGGCGCGACGCGACGCATCTCCGCCTTCCGGCTACCTGGCAGAAGCCCGACGACGGGCGCATCCAGCGGAATTCCGTGGCGGATGCGAAACGCGGCGCTGTCGCCCTTGGGCAGACGATGCAAGGCAGGATTGCCGATCACGGTCGTGGGCAGATTCCATTTTACATAGAATGGCTGCTCGAATGGATGAATGCAAAGGAGGTGGTCGACCCATTGGGCCAGAACACGCGCCCGCCCGGGACGCGTGGCCCAGACTTGCGGGCCGATCAGCTTGATACGTTTGGCGCGCACGCCTCGCAGCTTGAGGGCGCGGGCGACGCGCCACATGAAGCCCCAGCTATCAATCAAGACGACACTGTCCGGGTCGGCTTTGATGATCGCGTCCGCGGTATCTTCAACAGCCTGCTTTACGCGGCCATATGCTTTAAGCCCCTCGACGAGGCCAAGCACCGCCAGCCCGGACATATCAACATCGGTATGCGCACCTCGGTCGCGCATACGGGCGCCACCAATTCCGGAGATCCTGACGGAGGGATCGGCGGCTCGCAGAGCATCGATGACGTCGGCGCCGAACGCGTCGCCTGAATCTTCAGCCGCAACGAGAAAGACGTGGCTCACGCGACTTCCGCCGCGGTGAAACCGTAGATGAAAATCCCGAGTTCATTGGCAGCGTTTGCCACATTGCCCCGATCGACAACCAGCGCCGCGCCAGCTTCCACTGCAATGCCAGCAAGGCCGGCTTTCGCTGCGCCCTGAACGGTCGTGACGCCGATCGTGGGAAGATCGATCCGGCGTTCCTGCTGGGGTTTGGGACGCTTCACCAGAACGCCACGCCGCGCCTCCGGTGTGCCGCGAATTTCAACGGGCAACTCCGCGACTCGCGCCAACATGCGGTCGGTGCCCTCTTGCGCCTCGACAGCAAGGATAAGGCTCGCACAGGAAACAGCGCCCTGCCCGATCTCGAGCGACCCGGAGATCTTCGCAACCTCGGCGGCGCGGCGAATATCGGGCCAGTGATCGGCCCCTGGTGACATCGCGCCGAGTGGGCCAGCCTGAACCAGGAGATCGTTCAGCACGTCATCAGCGCCGACAATACGGAAACCCGCCTCCGCGAAAACGTCCATCACGGCGCGAAGCAGCGCGTCGTCGCCCTTCTTCGCAGCGGCAAGGATCTTCGGGAGTGATTGAACACCTTTGAGGTCGAGCTTCAACGCGCTGAAATCGGGCCGCTTCAGCGAACCTGCGAAGACCATCTCTTCGCAGCCCTCCTTCTTCATCAACTGAATCAACCGCCCAATTTCTCCGACCGAGAGCTCGGGCCCATCAAACTCTTCAAGAAGAGAGGCCTCGGCGAATCCCTTGAGACCCACCACGAAAGGATTGCGTCCCGTCCTGCGCGCTTGTTCAGCCACGCGACGGGGAAGATCGCCACCGCCCGCAACGATGGCCAGGCGTGGCAAAGCCATCAGCTGGCCCTCGGCGTGCAGAGCGGACGCTTTTCTCCGGCGCGAATGAAATCGACGATGCGAATGATTTCAGGAACGGCAGCATACTGCTCGGCGACCGCTTTGAGGCGGTCTTCGAAGAATCCCCCGCCGTGGAACAGCTCGCGATAGACGCTGCGCAGTTGGTGGATTGTCTCGCGCGCCGCGCCCCGGCGCTTCAGGCCGACTATGTTCAAACCATTCAGGTAGCCATGGTTGTCGACCATGCCAAACGGAATGACGTCGCCAACAACGGCAGCGCAGCCGCCAATAAAACCTCCCATGCCAATGCGGCCAAGCTGGTGGATCGCCGAGTTGCCACCAAGGATGGCGAAATCGTCAATCGTTGCCAGGCCGCCACTGACAGCGTGGGTCGCGTAGATCACGTTGTTGCCGACAATGTTGTCGTGGCCGATGTGCGAGCTATTCATAAAGAAGCCGCGACTACCAACGACGGTCTGACCCCTGCCCTGCGCCGTACCAAGGTGGAAGACCGAACTCTCTCGGATGAGGTTGTCCGTTCCAATCAGGAGCTTCGTGTCCTCACCCTTGTATTTTGTATCTTGCGGAGGATGACCCAGTGCGGCGAACGGAAACACCTGCGTCCGGGCGCCGATCGTGGTCGAACCAGCAACCGAGACGTGAGAGACCAGCCTTACGCCTTCACCCAGTTTTGCCTTGCCTGAAACAACGCAGAACGGGCCGATGTCCACGCCGTCGGCAAGCTCCGCGCCCTTTTCGACGATCGCTGTTGGGTGGATTGAAACTGCCATGCGTACCGGAACCCTTGCCGGGATGGCCCGGCTAATCCTGCTGTTCGGAACGCTTTTGCGCTGCCCGCGCGAGCCATGCAAGCTCGCGCATCCAGGTGCGAATGGGCTTGGAGGGATAGCCCGCCCAGGTCTCTCCCGCGGGTACGTCGCTTAGCACGGCGGCGCCGGCTGCAATGCGAGCCCCCTGGCCGACATGCACATGGTCCTTGAGGCCTACCCTGCCGCCGAACTGGACGCCGTCACCCACGGTGCTGGAGCCTGAAATGCCTGCGAATGCCGCCATGACGACGTGCGATCCGATCCGGCTGTTGTGACCGATGTGACAGAGATTATCGATATGTGTTCCCTCGCCGATGACGGTGTCTTCGAGGAGACCACGATCAATGCAGGAATTGGCGCCGAGCGTAACGCCGTTCTGCATAATGACCCGGCCAAAATGCGGAGTAAGCGCGGCTCCATCGCCGCCCGCCGCCAGGCCAAAGCCAGTCTCGCCGATGACGGCTCCCGGGAAAATTCGAACGCCATCGCCGATCAAGGCGCAGCGGATACTGGCGTTGCCGCCAATCGCGGTGCGGGCGCCAATCTGGCAGCCCGGGCCGATGGTCGTATTGGCGCCAATTCGGACATTTGGACCGACCGCCGCGCCCGCGCCAATAACGACACCCGGCTCCAGTACTGCGGAACCATCTATGCGGGCGGAGGGATGGATCGCTGGCTGGCCAAGGTCGAATTGCCTGACGTTCGCCAGCCGCGCCGCAGCCTTCGCAAATGCCGACCGGGCGTGACGAACCTCCAGCACCACCGGGCCATCGGGAATGACGCCAGCTGCTTCAGCTGACGTCAGAACGATACCAGCGGCTGCAAGACCCGCGGCGCCGTCAGCGGCCTCCTGAAATGTCAGATCGCGCGATCCAGCAAGCGAAGCGGGCGCTAGCGATGAAACGCTGCGCCCGGCATCACCACGTATATGAGAAGCTCCGACAAGAGCGGCGATGTCCGAAGCCGTAAGTGGTCCTGGGACCTCGTAGAACCTCGGATCGATCACCGCCCTGCCTTCATCTTGCTCGCGCTATCAGCCGCCACCGGGTTTCGGCGCGCCAGCAGCAGCGCCAGCCGGCGGCTTCGGCATCGCGTCACGCAGAGCTTGCAGCGTCGGGACGGTCGCATCAAGGCGCGCGACCACTTTGGCGGTGATGTCGATCGCATCTTTCGCAAACCAGGCCGAATTGGAGTCGAGCACGATATCCGCGCCAACTTCTTTCGCCACCGTGTTCACAGCTGGGCCAAGCACCACGAAGAACGCCTGGCTGAGGCTGTTATCCGCACGCTCGATGCCGTTGTTCAGGGCGTTCGACTTTTGATAGTACTCCGCCTGCTTCTTGCCGAGCGCCTCGACCTGAGCCTTCAAGGTCGGATTGCCGTTCAGAGCCTCCGGCGTCAGCGACTCCGTTTGCGGCTTGAGGCGAGTAGCCTCCGCGTCGATTTCAGCTTTGAGCGTTTTCAGACCAAGTTGGTCAACGCCGGCGTTCGCGTTGGTGACCAACGTCTGGTTGATCTCCTTGCCGACTTTGCTCTCCCGGCGTGCGCGATCTTCGCTCACGACGTAAATCTTGGTTTGCGCGAGGGCTGCGCCAGCCATGTTGGCTGCGCCAACGAACAGCGCGGCGACAAGAGCGATATTGCGAAGTTTCATAACGCTAGAACCTTGTGTTGGTGCTGAACCGGAAAGATTCGGTTCGGTCGTATTCTTCCTTGGCGAGGATCTGCGAGAAGTCGAAGCGGATCGGACCAAAAGGTGAGTCCCAGAAAATGCTGACACCGGCGCTTGCGCGCAGGCTGGCGCTGTCGTCGACGCGGTATGACTCGAAGGTGTTGTCCGCACGGCGGTCCTTATCGGCGTCATCGAGAAGGCCCAGCGAACCGACTTCGGTAAAGAAGGCCCCGTCAATTCCAAGCTCTTCAGGAGCATACGGTATCGGGAAGGACAATTCCAAGGACCCGATTGCATATGCCTTGCCGCCCAGCGCGTTGAAAGCCTGCACTTTTGAAGGCAACACTTCGCCCGAAGCATCGCGGCTCGCTGTCATATATAGCAGCTGACCGGCGTCGTCCGTCTTCTGAGTTCCGTCCGTATTGAGCTGCGGGGCCGAAAAGGCAGGTGGCGCGACGCCGACGCCGAGCGCGAGCTCTTCGGTTTCATAGTAGTAGCGCACCTCACGTGGCCCGAGGCCTGCCACGTCGAAGCCGCGGAACGTGTTACCGCCTTTGAAGAAGCGGTTGTTGATACGGATGCCCTCATCGCCCCAGCTTTCGATGAAGCCGGCTTCCATACGGCCGGTCAGCGTCCAGCCCGGCGCGAAGCCGTGGTACATCGCCCCCCGGAATTCGTTACGCAGATAGTTCACGTCGCCGCCAAGACCCGCAATGTCCTGGCTGAAGTTGAGCTCATAGCCGCGCGTCGGATTGATGTAGTCGTTGGCGCGGTTCATCGTCAGCGTGTAGCCGAAGGACGACGTCAGCTGCCCACCCTGCTGGTCACATAGCGATGAGCGGAAGAACGAGGCCGTCGTGCAATCCGTGTAGGTGGGCGAGCCCAGGTCGTTGTCGAGCTGAAGATCGTCGCTACGCAGATTGTAGCGCATGCCGATCTGATCGAGATCCGATAGCGGGAATAGCAGACGGCCACCGACGCCGATGATCGAGTTCGAGAAGCCGGCGATATCGTAGAAATCCGACTGCGTGAGAAAGAGGTCAAAACCCAGGGCCATGTTGCGGTCCTGGAATTTCGGCTCCGTGAAACGGAACTCGACATCCTGCTGACGCGACGTGGTCTGGATGCGAGCAGACAGGTACTGACCACGTCCACGGAAGTTGCGCTGTTGGGCGCTGACGGAGAACAGGAAGGCGTCCTGCGAAGAGAAGCCGGCGGAGAAGGCCAGCTCGCCTGTTGCCTCTTCCTCAACCTTGACCTTGACCACGGCGCGATCCGACGTCGAGCCCGGCTCGTTGTCGACAGCGACAGTATCAGCCTTGAAGAAGCCCAGCGAGCGGATGCGGCTCTTGGCATTGTCGAGTTGAACAGGGTTGTACTGGTCGCCCTCGGCCACGCGGATCTCGCGGCGAATGACGCGATCAAGCGTTTGGGTGTTACCCTGAATATCGATGCGCTCGATGTAAACGCGCGCGCCCTCATCGACCTGGAACGTGATGCCGATCGTATGATTTACCGGATCGCGCGTTTCGCGCGGACGGATCTGGACGTTGGCGTAGCCAGCAATACCGGCAGCAAAAGTCAGCGTATCAATTGCATCCTGAATGCTCTTGGCGCGGAACTGCTCGCCCTTCTTGATGCCGAGGACGAGCGCAAGGCGTTCGCCGGAGAGCTTTTCGAGCTGCGTTTCGACGTTCAGATCGCCGAACGTGTACTTCTCACCTTCATCGACCGTGAAGGTCAGATAGAAGTCGCGGCGGTCCGGCGTGAGTTCGGCGACGGACGAGATAACGCGGAAGTCCGCGTACCCCTCGTTGGTATAGAATTCGGTGAGCTGCGAACGATCGTATTCAACCTGGCCGGGGTTGTAGTTGTCGGCTTGCTCGAAGAAGCGCCACCAACGCGATTGGCGCGTGGTGATCTCACGGCGCAGGCGGTCATCGGGGTAGGCTTCGTTGCCGATGAAGTTGATCGACTTCACGCCCGTCGTTGGGCCTTCATCGATCGCGAAGATCAGATCGGCGCGGTTCTGCTCCAACACCTTGTACTGCGGCGTCACCGTCGCGGCGAAGCGACCAGCGCGACGATAGACTTCGAGGATACGCTGCACGTCCTGTTCAACGCGCGAGAGCGTGAAGGTCTGGCGTGGTTCAGCTTCGGTCTCTTCCTCGAGCTTCTCGGTCGTGACCGCGTTGTTGCCCTCGAACATGATGCGGTTGATGATCGGGTTCTCAAGCACCCGGACAACGAGGTCATTTCCGCGAGCTTCGATCTGGATGTCTGCAAACAGGCCGGTTGCGCCCAACGCCCTGACCGACAGGCCGATCCGCTCCTGGTCGAAGGGGTCGCCCGGCTTCACCAGCAGATAGGACAGAACCGTGCGCGGCTCGATCCTCTGGTTACCCTCGACGAGGATGCGGGAGATGATCTGCGGCGCCTGCGGCTGTTGAGGCGGCTGCGGTTGAGGCTGGACCGGTTGAGCCGGCTGGGGTTGCGGCACGGGTGGCTGTTGGTCCCACGCGTCGCTTACGCGAGAGACATCCTGCGCGGCGACGATGGCGCCAGCCGACGCAGTCAGCGCCAGTGCGCTCGCGAACCAAGACCGCATCACCTATCCCTCACACTCTAGTCGGACCACCTGACGCAGTCTCTCGGGCGTCTTAAGACAACATGCCGCTCAAAAGCTCAAGCGGCGGACTGAAGGATCACGACCCCCCGGGCCAAAGCCGGGCAATGTCCTGCCACGTGATCAAAAGAGCAAAGCTGACAAGGCATGCAAGCCCGATTGTCAGCCCCACACGCTGCACTTTTTCAGGGATTTCCTTACCCGTGGCAGCCTCAGCCAGGCACATTACAGCCGCTCCACCATCCAGGACGGGAATCGGCAGCAGGTTGAAGAAGCCCACACCGATGGAAAGCAGCGCCGAAAGCTGCAGCAGACTGAAGGAGAGCTGACGAAGCTTCTCCCAGATGTCCACGTTCTTCTGCTGCATGTGCAGGTCAGTGACCTTGTCAGCCAGTGTGAAGATGCCCACTGGGCCGCTGAGTTTGTCGAGGCCTTCCTTGCCCGTGAAAAGGCGACGCAGAACGTTGAAGGTAGCCCCCAAAGCGTCGCCGGTCGACGTAAAGCCATAACCCACCGCCTCGATCGGGTTGAGGTTGCGAATCTGCGTATCGCGCTCAGCAAGGCGAATTCCGATACGGCCGACCTTCTGCTTCATCTGCAGCACGGCATTGGTTTCCTCAATCTCAAGCGGCGTCGCCTGCAGACTGACCGGAACGCCCTCACGCAGAACACGGTAGGTGACGGACTCGCCCGCACTCAGCTCTGTCGCGCGATTGACGTCATTGGCGATCGTGACGGGCCTACCGCCTGCTTCCACAATGATGTCGCCCGGCCTGAAGCCAGCCGAAGCGGCAACCGAGTTGGGCATCACATCCACGACCGAGATCTGCCGCGACTGCGGGACCCCGAAAGCAAGGCCGAGAAAAGCAAAGACCGCGATCGCAAAAATGAAGTTGGCAAGCGGGCCGCCGAGGGAGACGGCCAGGCGCTTCATCGGACCAAACTCTGTGTACGCCTTGCCGACCAGCTTCACGGGCGCGGCTTCAGTTTTCGCAGGTGCAGCTTCGGTTGTTTCACGTGTGTCGGTCGGCGCCTGAAGTTCGCCGACGAATTTCACAAAGCCACCGAGCGGCAGCCAATTCACCCGCCAGCGTGTGCCGCGCTTGTCCCGGACTTCAAAGATCGGGCGGCCAAAGCCAATGGAGAAAGACTCTACCGCCGCACCAAACCCGCGCCCTACCCAGTAGTGTCCCAACTCATGCACCGTGATCACAATGGAGATCAGGACGATGAACGGCAGTGGCGACGCCAGAACCGAGAAAATGCCATCCATCAGCAGAAGCCTCTCAAAGCAGTTCTCCGGTCAGTCACTTACGCTGCCAGGCGCAGTTTTTCGATCGTGCGCTGTCGGGCCCAACGATCGAGATCATAAACGTCGTCGAATCTAGCCGGAGCCAGGGCAGGCTGACTGTTAAGGAAGTCGTCGAGCACTTCGCCTGCCACCTGGGCTATCCTCAAGAATCCGATACGCCGCTGCAAAAAGGCCGCCACAGCGACCTCGTTCGCTCCGTTTAACACGACTGGCGCGCCGCCCCCTGCGGAAACCGCCTTTCTCGCGACCTCCAGAGCCGGAAAGCGCTGCAAGTCGGGAGCCATGAAATCCAGCCTTCCGATCTTGGCGAGATCAAGGCGTTCAAGTCCCGGAAGCGGCATCCGATTGGGCCATGACAGCGCATAGGATATTGGCGTCCGCATATCCGGCATGCCGAGCTGAGCCAGCACTGAGCCGTCATCGTACGACACCAGGCTATGGATAATGGACTGGGGATGGACCAGCACGTCGATGCGGTTTTCGGGGACATCGAAGAGGTAAGCAGCTTCGATTAACTCTAGCCCCTTGTTCATCATGGTCGCGCAGTCGACCGAAATCTTGGCCCCCATGTCCCAATTGGGGTGTGCGGTGGCTTGTTCCGGCGTGGCGGCGGCCATCTCCGCGACGCCTGCGTTGCGGAACGGCCCGCCCGACGCAGTCAGGATCAGCTTCTCGACCCGCTCCGGCCTGTCCAGAACCTGAAAGATCGCATTGTGCTCGGAATCGATGGGGAGAAGCTTGGCGCCCGTCCGGACCGCCTCCGCACGCAGGAGTGGCCCGGCGCAGACCATGCTCTCCTTGTTGGCAAGCGCGACGTTGTTGCCGCGCTGGATAGCGGCGAGCGTGGCCGGCAACCCGGCGATACCTACGATCGCCGCCACAACCACATCAGCTGTGCGCGAAGCAGCCTCTACAATCGCGGCGTCTCCGGCGGCTGCCTCTACGCCCGTTCCGACGAGAAGCGATTTTAGCTGGTCATACCGCGACGCGTCCGCGATTACCGCCACCTCGGCGCGCGCGCTGATCGCAGCCTCGGCCAGCGCTTCGACATTCGTATGGGCGGTCAGCGCAACAACGCTGAATTCGGGCGACCCGGGCGACCGGCTCGACATAACATCGAGCGTCGAGACGCCAACGGAGCCCGTGGCTCCAAGGACGGAAACGCGTACGCGATCGCTCATCCACCGCCTGCCGATCCAAGCGCAGGCACCAGCGATGGCAGGAATTTCACGATCACGGCGGCAGCAACGGTTGCCGCAATCAGGCCATCAAGACGATCGAGCACGCCGCCATGACCCGGCACGAGCCCCGACGTGTCCTTGACGCCGTAGAGCCGTTTGAAACGGGATTCCAGCAGGTCGCCACTTTGCCCCACGATCGACAAAGCCAAGCTGAAGGCGAGCCAGTGCATGAAATCGCCGCCTGCCCCACGTGCGACGGCCGCGCCTGCGAGACCGGCGCAGACCAGCGCGCCGATGGCGCCGGTCCATGTCTTGTTGGGGCTGTCCTTCGGGCTCAACAGCGGGCCGCCAAAGCCCCTGCCGGCAAAGTAGGCTGCTATGTCTGTGGTCCAGACGATCGCCAGAATGGCCATCAAGAAAAGCTGTCCGTTGGGCGTCGCTTCACGAATCCAGACAAAGCAGCCAAACGGGAGTGTCGTGTAGATGGCGCCGAACGCCATCGAACTGGCAGAGCCCTTTCCGAGATACGCGATACCAGCGCTTACGACGCAGCCGACGAGCGCCGCCAGAGCGACAAGCTCAATGCTCTTTGGCGCCAGAAACACGGCGATCGCAGAAGCCACAGCCATGACAATGTAGAGCGCGTATTTCGCCCAGGGGGCTTCGGTCTGCGACGCCATGCGGGTCCATTCGCAGGCAGCGACTGCGCCGGTAACCGCCGTGGCGATCAGAAGGCCCAGACCGCCAGCATACGCAGCCCACAGGCCCAGCGGCGCAAGCACGACGGCAGAAGCGACGCGGAGAAATATCTCGCGCCGCCCGCCGCTGCGTACCGGGGCGCCCTCAGGCGCCAAGGCCGCCGAACCGTCTGTCGCGACGTCGGAACGCATCGATCGCCTTCTCAAGGCTCTCCCTGGTGAAATCAGGCCACCACAAGTCCATGAACATCAGTTCGGCGTAAGCCCCGCTCCACAGCAGGAAGTTGCTCAGCCGCAGTTCTCCGCTGGTGCGGATTACGAGATCGGGGTCAGGCGATTCGCCAGTCCACACCATCCGGGACACCATGGCTTCATCGATCTGGTCGGGCTTCAACCGTCCCGCTTCGATAGCCCGCGCGATCTCCTGCATCGCAGCCACGATCTCGCCACGGCCACCGTAGTTGAACGCAATGTTGAGCGTGAGCCTCGTGTTGTCCCTGGTCTTCTCCATCGCCTCGTCGATCAACGAGAGAATGTCCGCGCTCAAACCTTCGCGCGAGCCGATGATACAAATCCTGACACCGTCCTTGTGAAGGCGCGCGAGGTCGCGCCGCACAAAGACCCGCAACAGATCGAATAGTGCGTCGATCTCGGTTTGCGGGCGGTTCCAGTTTTCGGTTGAAAATGCGTAGACGCTGAGATGCGTCAGACCCAGCTCGCGGCTGGCCTCGACCGCGCGACGAAGCGCTTCGACGCCTTCCTTGTGCCCAAGCGCCCTCGGCAACCCCCTTGCCTTCGCCCAGCGGCCGTTACCATCCATGATAATGGCGACGTGACGCGGCGGCGGGCGCAGCGTCGCGACATCGGCATTGCTCGAGGAGGTCTGCGGCTCGCTCACACCTGCATGATCTCTTCGGCTTTATGCTTCAGCAGGTCGTCAATCGCCGTGACGTGCTTGTCCGTGATCTTCTGAACGTCGTTGGAGCGACCCTTGACCTGGTCCTCACTGAGCTCGCCGGCTTTCTCGAGGCGCTTCAGCAGGTCGTTTCCGTCGCGACGAATGTTACGCACGGCGACGCGGGCGCTTTCCGCGAACTGTCCCGCGAGTTTCTGAAGATCGCGGCGGCGTTCTTCGCTGAGCGGCGGGATAGGGATACGGAGCGTCTGGCCATCGGTAATGGGATTGAGACCAAGCGGAGCTTCGCGAATGGCGCGGTCGGTAGCGCCCACAAGGCTCTTGTCCCAAACGCTGACGCTCAGCATGCGCGCGTCAACGGCGCTGACCGAGGCCACCTGATTGATTGGCGTGGATGCGCCATACGCCATCACATAGATGGTATCGAGCAGGTGGATCGAAGCGCGACCAGTGCGCAGACCGGAAAAATCGGTCTTCAGCGAAGCGAGCGCTCCGTCCATGCGTTTTTCAAACGCCTTGAGGTCGAATGTCTCTGGCACCGTTACCTCCGTTATGACTTCAACTTGCCGATGGTTGTCGAAACGCCCTGACCCGTGAGGACCTTTGCAAGGGCGCCCTTCTCCCGAATGCGGAAGACGACGATCGGAATCTTGTTGTCCTTGAGCAGGCTGATGGCGGTTGCGTCCATCACCTTCAATTCTTTTGACAGCACTTCCATGTAGTCGAGCGTGTCGAAACGCGTGGCGTCAGCATCGACCTTCGGATCGGACGTGTACACACCATCAACCTGCGTGCCTTTGAGCATGGCATCACAGTTCATCTCTGCTGCGCGCAACGCAGCGCCAGTGTCGGTTGTAAAGAAGGGATTACCCGTACCTGCCGCGAAGATCACAACGCGGTTCTTCTCCATGTGCCGGATGGCGCGGCGGCGGATGAAGGGCTCTGCGATCGACATCATCGTGATGCCAGACTGGACGCGTGTCGGCACGCCCACGCTCTCAAGCGCATTTTGCATCACGAGGGCATTCATCACGGTAGCGAGCATGCCCATGTGGTCAGCCTGCGCCCGCTCCATACCAGCGTCGACGCCCCACTTGCCGCGCCAGATGTTGCCGCCGCCGATGACAAGGCAGATCTGGCAACCCAGAGCGATCGCGGACTTCACTTCCTCGGCGTATTTGATGCAGGACGGAACGTCGATCCCGTAACCCTGATCGCCCATGAGGGCTTCGCCGGATATCTTGAGAAGGACGCGCTTGTATTTGAGGTCGTGTTGACCCGTCATGTCGCTATCCTCGTCACTCGCATCGACGGCCCGACGCGAGACGCGCCGGGCCGCCAAACTCTACCCGCGAAACATGATGTTTCGCAAAGACTTTACTCTTTGGGCTTGTTCATCGAAGCGACTTCAGCTGCGAAGTCGTTGACGACCTTTTCGATGCCTTCGCCCACTTCATAGCGCACGAAACCCTTGAGTTTCACGTCCACACCCAGTTCCTTGGCGTGCTTCTCGATGAACTTGCCGACCGTGGTGTCGGGGTCCATAACGAAAGCCTGCTCGACCAGCACGGATTCCTGATAGAATTTGCGGATCCGGCCCTCGACCATTTTCTCGACAACGTTGGCGGGTTTGCCCGACTCAGAAGCGATTGCCGTCTGGATCTGGCGCTCTTTCTCGACGACGGCCTGATCAAGCTCCGCGGTGGTGGCAGCCAGCGGCTTAGCGCTTGCCACGTGCATCGCAACCTTGCGGCCAAGGTCGTTCAGGCGCGACTTGTCGCCCGTCGATTCCAAAGCGACCAGGACGCCAATCTTGCCGAGGCCTTCCGAGGCGACGTTGTGCAGGTAGCTGGCGATAACGCCGTCGTTGACCGACAGGGACGCAGCGCGGCGCAGCGAAATGTTTTCGCCGATCTTGGCGACGAGACCGACCAACATTTCACCGACCGTTCCGGAACCATCCGGCGCGGGTGCATGCAGCGTCTTGGTCGGGTCGCCGCCATTTTTCAGCGCGATACCGGCGATGGCTCTCACCGCGGCCTGGAACTCGGCGTTCTTGCCAACGAAGTCGGTTTCGGAGTTGACCTCGACAACGGCAGCCGACGTGCCGGACGTCGCAACGCCGATCAGGCCTTCTGCCGCAATGCGGTCAGCTTTCTTGGCGGCTTTCAGGATGCCCTTCTCGCGCAGCCAGTCGCCCGCAGCTTCGATGTCGCCGCCGGTTTCGACGAGCGCCTTCTTGGCGTCCATCATGCCAGCGCCGGTCTTGTCGCGCAGCTGTTTCACCAGCGCGGCAGAAATGTCGGCCATAGTAACCTCCTGGACTTCGTATCAGCCCGAAAGCGCCTGGAACATGGTTCCAAGCGCTATTACGGGCCGGTTATAACAGATTCCCGGCCTTGCCGGACGGCCAGCAGATGGTGATCTGCTGGCGCGCCCGCAATAGCGCTTTTAGGCTTGAACTTCAGCTTCGGACGTCGCGGCCAGAGCCGGCTCGCGGACAGTTTCGCTCGCGCCCAAATCCTGACCCGAAGCCATCGACGATTCCGACATACCGTCGAGAACCGCGTCGGCGATCAGGTTGCAGTACAGCTGGATCGCGCGGGCAGCGTCGTCGTTGCCCGGGATCGGGAAGTCGACTTCCTGCGGATCGCAGTTGGTGTCGATGATCGCAACAACCGGAATGCCGAGCTTGCGGGCTTCCTTGACCGCAATCGCTTCCTTGTTGGTGTCGATCACGAAGATCAGGTCCGGCAGGCCGCCCATGTTCCGGATGCCGCCCAGAACGCGTTGCAGTTTGATCTGCTCGCGCTGGAGCTTCAGCAGCTCTTTCTTGGTGAGGCCCGTGGACTCGCCGGCTGCCAGCATATCGTCGAGATCGCGGAGGCGCTTGATCGAGTTCGAGACGGTCGCCCAGTTGGTGAGCGTGCCGCCCAGCCAGCGATCGTTCATGAAGTATTGCGCGCAGCGGCCAGCGGCCTCTGCAACTGCTTCAGCAGCCTGACGCTTCGTGCCGACGAACAGCACGCGACCGCCCTTGCCCGCCGTGTCGCGCACTTTGACGAGCGCCTGGTGAAGCAGCGGAACGGTTTGCGAGAGGTCAAGAATGTGGATGCCGGACCGTTCGCCGAAGATGAAACCCTTCATCTTGGGGTTCCAGCGGTGAACCTGGTGTCCGAAGTGAACGCCAGCTTCGAGCAGTTGGCGCATAGAAAAATCGGGTAGTGCCACGTGTATCTCCTAATCCGGTTGGCCGCCGCGGACAGAACGAGCTTGCGCCCGCACCGGAATTGGTCCGCGTGTCGGAATGAGCGGCGATATAGGCGGGTTCTGGAAAGGACGCAAGCGCCAGGCGAACAGGCAAATTGTGCCCGGATATCAAGTCTCTTGGGCTTCGTAGACCCCGCCCATTTCCTCGTCCCAGACGAGGCTTCCAGCCGCCGCGTCCGTTGCAATAATCTCAATAAAATCAGTGAGAGACGTGCTAATCAGGTCGCGACCGGCCATGTCGTGCCACGCGCCGGTCACCTGCCCTGCCTCCCCACCGTCGACCAGGTCGAGATCGACACAGAGGTGATTGCCACCGCCGTCCCTGCAGAACGGGATCCAGCCGAGTCGCCACCATTCGCCGCCCTTGATCGGGCCATTGGGCTCACAGTCATACCCCTCCGGCACGGCAGGGCGAAGTAGCTGTTGCTGCCAACAACCCGGCTGAGGAGATATCGGAGACCAGCGGAAAATTTGGCATCGGTAGCGGCTTCCGCCGCCCGAATGTCAGCCTCGGAAGCACCGCCCCCCCAAATAGCTTCGAAAAGCCGAGTTGGATTTCTCGATCGCGGCTACGTACCGCTCCCACGCCGCCTCGAACCGCTTGGCGTCGAACGCCATGCGCTCCTCCGAAGGTCAGGCTGCCGCCGGCCGCACCTGGTCGACGCCCGGCACGGACTTGAACGCCGACATGGCGCCGAAATCGACCGGGTAACGACCCTCAAGAATGATCGTGACAACCTTACCCTCAACCGGGATCTCGATGTGGATCTCGCCCAGCGCGTTCTGGCTCGGACTCTTCTGGAGTCCCTTGGCCACCTTGGCGACGTGATCCAGAGGCGCATCGGCGCTCAGGCGAACGAGCAGGGTTTCATGAGCGCCGATCGAGGCCTGCGCCAACTTCTTCACGCCATCCATCGAGAAGCGGAGCTCTTCGTCCACCTTGCGGACACGCACGCGGCATATCACCCGCTCGCCGACATCCAGAATATCGCGGGCGGTCTGCAGAAGCTCGTCGTTGACGAACAGCTCGTACTCACCCGAAGGATCCGATAGCGTCACGATCGCGAACTTTCCGCCAGCCTTTGATGGCTTCTCGATCCGCGAGCGCACGACACCGATCATATCGAGAAACTGCTTCTCGCGTCCAATGATCTCGCGCTCAACGGCGAGCGTGATGCGCTTGCGCATGACACCGGTCAGCAGATCGTCGAGCGGGTGACCGGACAGGAAGAAGCCGACGCTGGTCAACTCGTTGTCCAGTTTGTCAGACTCGCCCCACGCTACCGCGTCGGGAAGACGGAGCTTCTGAGCGGGTTGGTCGCCGAAAAGACTGACTTGATTGGAGGTGCGCTGCTCTTCCGCAGATGTGGCGATCGCCGACAGCATAGCCGCTGCCGCGCAAGCTCTAGCCCGGTTTGACTCTACAGAGTGAAAAGCTCCGGCTTTGGCCAGCGCCTCGAAGCAGCGACGATTGACGAGGCGAGCGTCGATGCGTTCAGCGAAGTCCTGCAAGTCTAGGAATTCGCCGCCCGTTGCGCGCGCCTGCTCCACCGACAGCATGGCTGGCTTGCCAACGCCCTTGATGGCGCCCAGTGCGTAACGGATGGCGCCCTCTTCCACGGCAAAGTCCGCACAGGACAGGTTCACATCTGGCGGGCGCACTTCGATACCCATGCGGCGCGCTTCCTGAAAGAATACACCCAGCTTGTCGGTGTTGCCGGCTTCGAGGCTCATGGACGCGGCCAGGAACTCTCCCGGATGATGCGCCTTCAGGAAGGCTGTCTGATACGCGATCATCGCGTAGGCCGCCGCGTGGGATTTGTTGAAGCCGTAACCTGCGAACTTCTCCATCGTGTCGAAGATCTCGTCAGCCAGCGCCTTGCCGACGCCTTTCAACTCAGCCGCACCTGCGCAGAAGCGCGCACGCTGTGCGTTCATCTCCGCCACGTTCTTCTTACCCATGGCGCGGCGCAGAAGATCCGCTTCGCCGAGCGAGTAGCCCGCGATGACCTGCGCCATCTGCATGACCTGCTCCTGGTAAACCGGAACGCCGTAAGTCGCTTCGAGCACTGGCTTGAGATCCGGGTGCTGGTACTTCACGCTCGCGGGATCGTTCTTTCCTTCGACGTACACGGGAATGTTGTCCATCGGGCCCGGGCGGTAGAGCGAGATGATAGCAATCACGTCCTCGATCGAGGCGGGGCGCACCTTCTTCAGCGTGTCGCGCATGCCCTGACCTTCGAGCTGGAACACACCCAGCGTGTAGCCGGAGGCCATCAGCTCGTAGCTTGCCTGATCCTGAAAATCCTCCCAGTGCAGCCCTATTTCCCTGCCTTCCTTGGCGATGAACTGCAGCGCGCGCTGAATCACCGTGAGCGTCTTGAGGCCGAGGAAGTCGAACTTCACGAGGCCGGCGGCCTCGGCCCATTTCATGTTGAACTGGCTGGCCGGAATGTCCGACCGCGGATCGCGATAGAGACCAACCAGCTCGACCAGCGGACGGTCACCGATGACAATACCCGCCGCGTGGGTCGACGCGTTTCGATAAAGCCCTTCGAGCTGCTGCGCTGTCTCGAACAGACTCGCGACGGCCTCGTCTTCCTCGATCGCTTCTTCGAGCTTCGGTTCCATCTCAAGCGATTCAGCCAGCGTAGGCGGCTTGGCAGGATTGAACGGAACCAGCTTCGCAAGCTTGTCGACCTGATAGAACGGCAGCTGCAGCACGCGCCCGACATCGCGCAGCACGGCACGAGCCTGAAGCGTGCCGAAAGTGATGATCTGCGCCACGCGATCCACGCCGTACTTCTGGCGCACGTACTCGATCACCTCGCCCCGCCGCTCCTGACAGAAGTCGACGTCGAAGTCGGGCATCGATACCCGCTCGGGGTTGAGGAAGCGCTCGAACAGCAAGCCGAAGCGAATTGGATCAAGGTCGGTAATGGTCAGGCACCAGGCCACCACGGAGCCCGCGCCCGATCCCCTGCCCGGCCCGACCGGAATGTCGTGCGCTTTCGCCCACTTGATGAAGTCTGCCACGATGAGGAAGTAGCCGGGAAAGCCCATCTTTTCGATGACGCCAAGCTCATAGGTGAGGCGGTCCTCGTAGACTTTCAGCTCAGCAGCCGGAACGACGATCTTCAAACGCTCCTTGAGGCCCGCCTTGGCTTGCGCCGCCAGCTCAGCAGCCTCGTCGCGGCCTCGCTTGGTATCGAACGGCGGCAGGATCGGTTTGTGCTTTTTGGGCCGATAGGAGCACCGCTGCGCAATCTCGATCGTCGAAGCAATCGCTTCGGGTAGATCGGAGAACGTCGCCTTCATCTCCTCCGGCGACTTCAGGTATTGCTGCGGCGACGCGCGTGGCCGGTCTGCCTGACTGACGTAGGCCGAGTTCGCGATGCACATCAGCACGTCGTGAACCGAATGCTGCGTTGGCTTCTCGAAGCGCGCGTCATTCGTGGCGACAAGCGGAAGACCCAACTCGTACGCTAGATCCACCAGCGGGCCTTCGGCGGCGGCCTCCTCCGGCCGGCCATGGCGCTGAAGCTCCACATACAGCCGGCCCTCAAACGCAGCCGACAACTCCTGCAGCCTGCCGCGCACCTCGTCGATCCGCCCGGCTCCGGCCCGGCGATTGTAAAGTCCGCCATGCCCACCTGTGAGACAGATCAGGCCTTGCGCATGGGCAAGCACCGTTGCCAGGGCCACGCGTTTGTCGTCCCCCGCCGGCGTCAGGAATGACGATGACGATAGCTCCATGAGGTTGCGATAGCCTGTCTCATTCTGCGCGATCAGAACCAGCTTGCCGGCTTCGCCGGTCACACCCGGCTCAACGACTTCCAGGGTCAGGCCGGTGATCGCTTGCACGCCGACATCCGTCAGCGCTTCCGCAAGCTCGAGCGCGGCAAACAGGTTTTCATCGGTAACGCCGACTGCCGGCGCGCTGGTGTTGGCGGCCCACTTCGCGAGATCTTTCGGACGGATCATGCTCTGCAGCAGCGAAAGCGCCGTGCGAACGCGAAGGTGGATGAATCCGGGCGTTTCGGCCGTCATTGCTCAATTCCTGCAGGCCCAGTCGGGTAGATAGGAACGATCCTAGGCCGAGTCGCCCCCCGCACGCGGAACCGGGGCAAGCAGGCCCTCATGGAGCGAAAGCACACGATCCATGTAGGTCGTCAGCTCTACGTTATGGGTTGCGACGAGCACCGCCACCCCCTCTTGCCGGGCAATATCGAAAAGGTTCTGGAAAACTACCCGCGACGTATTGGGATCGAGGTTTCCCGTGGGCTCGTCCGCAATCAGAACCTTCGGACGGTTGGCGAGTGATCTGGCGATGGCGACACGCTGCTGTTCGCCACCCGAAAGCTGGCCCGGACGGTGATGATCGCGCTCGTTGAGGCCCATCATGCGGAGCAGTTCCTGCGCACGCTTGCGAGCCTTACCACGCGACATGCCGTTGATCATGAGCGGAGCGGCGACGTTGTCGACAGCGTTCAGTTCCGGCAGCAAGTGGTGAAACTGATAGACGAAACCTAGCTGCAGCCGGCGCACGACCGTGCGGTCACGGTCACTCATCTTCAGCGCATCCTTGCCGTTGATGAAGACGCTGCCGGAGTCAGGCTGCTCGAGCAGACCGGCAACATGGAGGAGCGTGGACTTACCCGAGCCCGAAGGGCCGATCAGGCCAGTCATCTCTCCGGCGTGCAGATCAAGGTCAATACCACGCAACACGTTGAGCGTGCGATCACCAGACTTGTAGTGTCGCCCAACTTTCTGGAGCGACAGAACGGGAGAGCCCGAAGGAGCGCCTGCGGTTTCCATTATTCGAACCTGAGCGCTTCGACAGGGTTGAGGCGCGCCGCCCACATGGACGGGATAACCGACATCACCAGCGTGACGAGGAAGGCTAGGCCGGCAACCCAACCGACTTCGCCCCACTCGAGCTGCGCGGGCAGCGCATCGAGCTGATAGATATCAGGCGGGAACAGACAGAAGCCGAGCAGATTCTCGAGGAAGTGCTGGATGTCCGCGATGAAGATTGCACTCAACACGCCGAACAACACGCCTGTTCCCACGCCCGCCATACCCAGGATCGTGCCCGTCATCATGAAGATGCGAACGACGCCACCCCGGGTCGCGCCAATCGTGCGGAGGATGGCGATATCGCGCGCCTTGTTCTTCACGAGCATCAGCACGCCGGTGATGATGTTAAGAGCGGTAATCACCACGACGATGAACAGGATGAGACGCATCACGTTGCGTTCGACAACCAGCGCGGTCACGAACGTGCTGTTGCGCTGAATCCAGCTCTGCATCCGATAGGGCTTTTCCTGCTCCAGTTGTCGCACAAAAGCGTCTGCCGCATCTGGCGTGGTCAGGCGCAAAGCCACGATCGGGTAGCCTTCGTCATAACCGAAAAGGTTCTTCGAGGACTCGATCGGAAGAAACACAACCAGGCGATCATAACGCTCGTTGCCCACATGATAGAGGGCGGAAACGGTGTAGGTGCGCGTACGTGGCGATGTACCGAATGCCGTGCGAGCCCCGTTGGGCTGCATGATCGTGACCTTGTCGCCCACCCCAACGCCAAGCGCGTACGCAAATGCATCGCCGATCACGATATCGGGCGACAGCGCGCCTTGATCCCCGAAGCGGTCCAGCGAACCGGCGCCTGATGGCGGAGCGAAGATGGCCGAGCAGCGGTTCTTGGGCGCCTCAGTTGGCATCGGCGCACTGCTTCCGGCAACGCTGGCGGCAATCATCTTGTTGGCGCGAATGTCCTCTGGACGAACGCCTCGCACCTGAATGCCCTCGCTGCGCCCATAGGCAGACGCGAGGCCAAAGCCCTCGTGCAACGGCTCGACAGTCTCCACGCCGGGATGCTGTCGCAGCTCTTCCATCAGCGCGTCGACCTGCACCTGCGGCACGCCGCGGGTATCGATGAAAACGTGTGGCTCAAACCCGACGATCTTGGAGACAAGCTCCAGCCGGAAGCCATTCATGATCGACATGGTGAGGATCAACGCCCACACGCCGAGCGTGATGCCGATCACCGACACGATGGAGATAAAGGCCAGGCCACCATGCTCTCGCTTGGCGCCGAGGTAACGCATTGCGAGCATGCGCTCGAACGGGCCGAAGGGCCGGTGAACGACCCGTTGCTCCTTGGCCGCGTCCATGCGGTCAGGCTCCCTTCGAGGCGAGGCAGCGCTTGATCGCAGCTTCGAGCGTCATTTCCTCGCTCGATCCGGTTTTCCGGTTACGGAACTCTACCACGCCGGCTTTGACGCCCTTGGGACCGACCACAATCAGTTCCGGTACGCCGATAAGCTCCATGGTCGAGAACTTCGCGCCGGGCCGCTCGGCCGTGTCGTCGTAAAGTGCGTCTACCCCGGCGTTGATCAACTGCTCGTAGGCGCTTTCGCAAACCTTGGTGACATCAACGTCATCGCTGCGTAGGCTGACAACCGCCACTTCGAATGGCGCCACAGCCGCAGGCCAGATCACGCCCTTGTCGTCATGGCTGGCCTCGATGATCGCGCCAACCAGACGCGACACGCCAATGCCATAGGAGCCCATCTCGACCGGCGCATTCTTGCCGTCCTGACCGGTGACGTCTGCCTTCATCGGCGCCGAATACTTCGTGCCAAAATAGAAGATGTGACCAACCTCGATACCGCGCGCCGAAAGCCTGCGCTCGGCGGGCACTTCCTTTTCGAAGCGCGCAGCGTCATGCATCTCTTCAGTGGCGGCGTAAAGCGAAGTGCGCTTCTCGACTTCCGGCAACAGGTCCTGCCAGAAATTCAGATCCTTGCCCGGCGCCGGCATGTCCACCAGCGCGCTGTCGCAGAACACGGCGCTCTCGCCCGTCTCAGCCAGCACGATGAACTCGTGCGAAAGATCGCCACCGATCGGCCCCGTGTCGGCACGCATCGGCACAGCCTTGAGCCCCATGCGGCTGAACGTATTCAGGTAGGCGCAGAACATCCGGTAATAGGATTGCTTCGCAGCCTCGACCGAGCTGTCGAACGAGTATGCGTCCTTCATGAGGAACTCGCGGCCACGCATCACGCCAAAGCGCGGGCGGACCTCGTCCCGGAATTTCCACTGAATGTGGTAGAGATTGATCGGCAGCTGTTTGTACGAACGAACGTAGGTGCGGAAGATGTCGGTGATCATCTCCTCGTTGGTCGGGCCGTAGAGCATTTCGCGCTCATGCCGGTCGACAATGCGAAGCATCTCTTTGCCGTAAGCGTCGTAGCGACCGCTCTCCTTCCAGAGCTCGGCTGACTGGATCGTCGGCATCAGCAGCTCGACGGCCCCTGCCCGCTCCTGCTCTTCGCGGACGATCTTCTCGATCTTGTGCAGCACCCGCATACCCAGCGGCAGCCAGGAATAGATACCTGCCCCGTTCTGCTTGATCATGCCGGCGCGCAGCATCAGCTGGTGCGACACGATCTGCGCGTCGGCAGGCGCTTCCTTGAGGACAGGCAGGAAATAACGGGAAAGACGCATAAAGGGCCCTGGGACGCGTGCAGACGACTGTCAGGCTGATAGCCGCCCCCACGTGCCCGCGCAATGCGGCCCGATTGCGGCTAACGCCTTGGAATCATGAAATCCAGCCAGTGCATATGGAGCGTCAGCCAGATAAGGAAAGTAACAAGAACCGCCCCTCCCGTGGGGACAATAATCTTCCAGCGCCAGCTGATCTTTTCCGGCGCTCCGCGCTCGCTGCCGGGAATCACCGTCCCAGCATCCTGCTGACTGCGCGTACCCGCCGACAGCATCGGCAGGAAGATCAGCCACCAGGAGCAGACAAAGACGACGACGGCTTCAAAAATGCCCATGGGGCGGGACCTTAGTGGTGGCCCTTCGGCGTTTCCATGAGTTCGATCAGCACACCGTCCGACTCCTTCGGATGGATGAAGATCACCAGCGTGCCGTGCGCACCGATACGGGGCTCGCCCAGAACCTTGGCGCCCTTCTTCTCCATGTCGGCCTTGGCTTCATGGATATCCGGCACCTCGAAGCAGACATGATGCTGCCCGCCCTTCGGGTTCTTCTCAAGAAAGTTGATGATCGGCGATTTCTCGCCCAGCGGCTCAATGATCTCGAGCTGCGTGTTCGGCAGGTTGATGAAGCCAACGCGCACGCCTTGCGCCGGCATGTCGAACGGCTGGATGAACTCGGTGGCGCCGTAGAGCGCCTTGTAGGTCTCGAACGTCTTCTCGATCGATGGCACGGCGATGCCGATATGGTTGAGGCGACCGATCGTCATTGCAGTGCTCCCGGCTAAACCCTGTGTATCGTGACATCGACAAGCGGACGCTTGCCGAACTGAACTTCCGCGGCGCGGCGAACAGCCTTCACCAACGCCTTCTCGATCTTCTCGTCATCGCCCATATCGCCACGCTTGATGTTGGCGAGCGCGGACTCCGCCGCTTCATCGATCGGCTCCATGGATTCATCCGCCGGTCTACCGTCTTCCTCGGAGAAGCCGCGGGCCACAACTACCGGCCCGTCCTCGATCTTGCCCTTGGCGATAACCACGCTGACGGTGAGATGGCCATTGTAAGCCATCTTGCGGCGTTCCCACATGCCGCCAGCCTTGTCGGATGTCAGCACCTGACCATCCACGTGCAGACGCCCAACCGGGACTTCGTCGATCAGCTCGACAGGTCCCGGCGCCAGACGAATGACATGGCCATTGTCCGGCGTGATCGCGTACGGCACCTGCAGCGACTTGGCGAAGCGCGCATGCTCCATGATGTGACGACGCTCACCATGCACCGGCACGGCGATCTGCGGTTTCGCCCACATGTACATCCGGCGCAGCTCATCACGGCATGGGTGGCCCGAAACGTGGATATCGAACTGCCGCGCTGTCACCAGCTTGATGTTGCGCTCGGCCAGCGTGTTCTGAATCTCGCCAATGGCGCGCTCGTTGCCGGGGATGACGCGCGAAGAGAAGATCACAGTATCGTCTTCGCCGAGCTTCACCGACGGGTGGTCGCCCCGCGCAATACGCGCCAACGCAGCATTCGGCTCGCCCTGACTCCCAGTGCAGAGATAAAGCACGTGCTGATGCGGCAGGTCGGCTGCGTCTTCCGGATCAATGAACTCGAAGCCCTTCAGCAGCCCAACCGACTGGGCCGCCCCGACGATGCGCAGCATCGACCGTCCGACCAGACACACAGACCGATCGTTCGCTCGCGCTGCTTCACATGCGGACTGCACGCGCGCGACGTTCGATGCGAACGACGTGATCGCGACGCGTCCTGTCTGTTCAGCAACGGCGCGTTTCAGAGCCTCGCGCGCCATGCCTTCGGAGCCAGCCTCGCCTTCTTCAAATACGTTGGTCGAGTCGCAGACCATCGCGAGGATGCCTTCACGACCAAGCTCTTCGATCTTCGCCTGGTCGAAATCTTCGCCAATGATCGGATCGGGATCGATCTTCCAGTCGCCTGTGTGCAGGATGAGACCAAGCGGCGTACGGATCGCAAGACCGTTAGGCTCCGGAATGGAGTGGGTCAGCGTGACCATCTCGACTTCGAACGGCCCGAACGTCCGGCTCTCGCGCAGCTGCATGATGTGCAGAGGCGCTTCTCTATCGAGGCCACGTTCGCGCAGCTTCTCACCGACAAGATATGCCGTGAACGGAGTTGCATAGATCGGCGCGCGCAGCTTCGGCCATAGCCAGCCGATTGCGCCGATGTGATCCTCGTGTGCGTGCGTAAGAATGATCGCTTCGATCTGGTCGGCAAAGCCTTCCAGATAGACCGGGTCAGGCATGATGAGATCGACGCCGGGCGTCGAGTCATCGCCGAACGTCACACCCACATCCACGATGATCCACCGACGATCCTCCGGCGGGCCGTAGCCGTAGGCGTTGAGGTTCATCCCGATTTCACGACAGCCGCCGAGGGGGGCGAAGATGAGTTCCGCGCCCTTCATTTCAGCTCTTTCGCCGCATTCGCGACGTTGCGGTCATAAAGGATGCGCAACCCCTTGATGGTGATGTCGCTGTCGAAATGGTCGATATTGCGCGCTGCGCCCTCGAAGAGGGAGGCGACGCCGCCTGTAGCAATGACTGTCATCGGCTGGCCGTACTCGGTCTTGATGCGTTCGACCAGCCCGTCGATCAGATCAATGTAGCCCCAGAACACGCCAGATTGCATGGCTGTAACGGTGTCCTTGCCGATAACCCTGTCGGGCCTCTGGATTGCGACCCGCGGCAGCTTGGCCGCCGCTTCGTGCAACGCCTTCATCGAAAGGTTGATCCCCGGAGCGATAATGCCACCCTCGAACGACCCATCCGCACCGACAATGTCGAATGTCGTCGCCGTGCCGGAGTCGATGACGATCTTCGGCATTCCCGGATAGGAGCCATGCGAGCCAACAGCGTTGACCAAACGATCCGCGCCCACTTCGCTGGGCTTGGGGATGTTCACCTTGACGCCAAGCTCTACGTTTTCACCCACCACGAACGGCTCAACATTGAGATAGCGCCGCGCGAGGTTACGCTGGTTGAACAGAGACTGGGGCACAACGGTTGAAATGATGCAGTCGTCGATCTGCCCAAGCTTGAGCCCACTCAATTCCATCAGGGTGGCAAGCCAGACCGCGTAGTCGTCGGCCGTCTTGGTCATGTCGGTGGCCGAGCGCCACTGCGCGCGCCATTCGTTGCCGTCATGAACGGCAAAGAGCGTGTTCGTGTTGCCTGTGTCGATCGCTAGCAGCATGCGCCGCTCCATTGGCCCGGGAACTAACTCAATACCGAGATTTCGCCCGCCCGAACATGGGTTTCCGAGCCATCCTGCAGCCTCAGGATAAGAGCCCCATCCTCGGCCAGCCCAGTCATCACGCCTTCGATGCGCCCTGAAACAGGGTTAAGTTCCACCTTGGCGCCCAGCGCTGCGGCGTGGCTAAGCCATGCCTCGCGGGTCGAACCAAAGCCATCGTTCAGAAGCTGGAACAGTCTCGCCCGGAAGGCGATATCGAGCGCGCTCAACAGCCGTTGCGCCGTTATGCTGGTGCCGCCCGGAAGCGCGGTCAGGCAGCTGGTCACCCTATCCGCCCGCTCTGGGGCCACTTCCACGTTCACGCCAAACCCGGCCGCCATCCAGAGCTTGCCGTGAAGCGACCCGGTCTCGATCAGGATGCCCGCAAGCTTGGCCGAACCGACCAGCACGTCATTCGGCCACTTCAGCTTCAGCTGACCTGTATCAACGCCCAGCGCCCTCGCTGCGTCGATGACTGCCAGTCCCGCAGAAAAGCAGGCCAGTGCCGCCTCCTGAAGGGTGCCCGGAAACGGCAGCAAAGCCGTGGTAAAAAGATTTCCGCGGGGGGAGGACCATTGCCGCCCCAGTCGGCCCCTGCCCGCCGTCTGGCTTCCGGTCACCAGCCAGTTCGGCCCTGTGTCACCACCACTGGCGCGGCGGCGCGCCTCTTCGTTCGTTGAATCGATTTCGTCAAACCGGACGACCGGCCAGGCGCTCGAGAATGTTTCGAGCTTCATCCGCCTCAGCCGCCCGATGCGCGGGCAGCGGTTTCAAGCAGCATCTGAATGACGATCGTCAGGATCGGGAACATCAGCACTGCGGTTGCGAACACGATCGCGCTGACGCTGGCGTCCGTACGATCCAGCGCTTCGCCCGGCGGCTTGATGAACATCGCCCACACCAGACGCAGATAGTATCCCAGCGAGATCACGCTCGCGAGCGCGCCGGCCAGAACCAGCCACAGCATGTCCGCCTGCAGACCAGCCGAGAACACCTGCAGCTTCCCCCAGAACCCTGCAGCCGGCGGAATACCCGCAACCGAGAAGATCAGAATGAGCAAGCCCAGCGCCATGCCCGGCTTGTGCTTCACGAGACCGTTGAGGTCGGAAACATCGTCGATCGCCTTGCCGCCGCGACGCAGTGCGAGCACGCCCGCGAACATGCCTAGCGTCGCGATCACATAGAGCGTCATGTAGACCAACACAGAGGCCGCGCCATTTTCCGCGCCTGCCGCGATCCCGATCAGCGCGAAGCCGACGTTGGAAATCGAAGAGTAAGCAAGGATTCGCTTGATGCTGTTCTGCGTCAGCGCGCCGAACGCGCCGATCAGCATCGACAGCGCCGAGATGATCGCGATGATCTGCTGCCATGATTGCTGCTGCGCGCCGAAGGCGACGAACAGCACGTGCGCAAGCACCGCCACGGCGGCAATCTTGGGCGCGGTCGAGAAGAAAGCCACAACCGGCGCGGGCGCGCCCTCATAAACGTCCGGCGTCCAGATGTGGAAAGGCGCGGCCGAAGCCTTGAAAGCCAGTCCGCAGATCACGAACACCAGACCGAAGATCAAGCCGACGGACACTGGCGCAGCAGCGATCACAGAATAGCCCGTGCCGCCCGTGAAGCCATAAATCAGCGACGAGCCGTAAAGCAGCAGCCCCGACGCCAGCGCGCCGAGCACGAAATACTTCAGGCCAGCTTCCGCCGACTTCAAACTATCGCGCCGGAACGCGGCCAGCACGTAAGACGAAAGGCTCAATGTCTCGATGCCCACATAGAGCGTCATCAGGTCGTTGGCCGACAGCATCATGCCCGCGCCAAGCGAAGCGAACACGATCAGGAGCGGATACTCATACCGCTCCATTTGCGCTGTCTTCAGGAAACCGCCCGACATGAACAGCGCCAGCGCCGCGAGAGCATAGGTCACGCCCTTCGCAAACAGCGTGAACATCGTCACGCGATAGAGGCCGTCCGGCGCCATCGGGCTTGCGAACGCAGCAATGCCGTCAGCCGCACCCGGATGCTGGAACTGGTAGAAGGTCAGCACTGAAGCAGCCACCAGTGCTGCGGCTGAAAGCAGGCGAAGCAGGCCCGAGATCCGGTCGCCACCGATGGCGCCGAGCAGAAGACCGCTCAGTCCGAAGCCGGCAAGCGCCGCCTCCGGTACCGCGTTGTTGATGTCGGCGAGGAAATCCATGGCGCGTTCCTACTGTCCGACCTGCCCGATCATCCGAAGCACTTCGAGCGTCGATCCCTTGGTCAGATCAAAAATCGGACCAGGGAAAACACCGAAGACCAGGGCGCTGATCGCCAGCAGCCCAAGGATGAAGAATTCGAGCGGGGTAACGTCCTTGATGTCGAACAGCTTCTCGTTGGTCATCTCGCCGAACACGACCCGGCGATAGAGAGTGAGCATGTAAACGGCGGAGAAGATCACGCCGAGGGCCGCGCCCGCAGCCGCCCACGTCGACGCCTGGAAGCCGCCAACCATGGTGAGGATCTCGCCCACGAAGCCCGACGTTCCCGGCAGGCCGACATTGGCCATCGAGAACAGCATGAACAAGGCGGCGTAAACCGGCATGCGGTGAACGAGACCGCCGTAGAATGCAATCTCGCGCGTATGCATCCGGTCGTAGATCACACCAACGCAGAAGAAGAGCGCACCGGAAATGATGCCGTGGCTGATCATCTGGAAGATGGCGCCCTGCATGCCGATCTCGTTGAACGAGAAGATGCCAAGCGTCACAAAGCCCATGTGCGCAACCGAAGAATATGCCACCAGCTTCTTGATGTCGGTCTGACGGAAAGCCACCAGCGATGCGTAGACAATCGCGATGACGGACAGCGCAAACATGAGCGGCTGGAACAACTGCGATGCTTCCGGGAACATCGGCAGCGAGAACCGCAGGAAGCCATAGCCACCCATCTTCAGCAGCACGGCAGCCAGCACCACCGAGCCAGCCGTGGGCGCCTCAACGTGCGCATCAGGCAACCAGGTGTGGACCGGCCACATCGGCAGCTTCACCGCAAACGACGCAAAGAATGCCAGCCACAGCCAGGTCTGAACTTCCGGCGGGAACAGCAGCGCGCCGGTGACGGGGTGCAGACCATTTTGCAGCACCACCACATCGGTCGTGCCGGCTGTGATCGACATGTAGATCAGCGCCGCAAGCAGCAGCAGCGAGCCGAGTAGCGTGTAGAGGAAGAACTTGAACGCTGCGTAGAGTTTGTTCTTTCCACCCCAGACGCCGATGATGAGGAACATCGGGATCAGACCGCCTTCGAAGAAGACGTAGAACAGCACGAGGTCGAGCGCGCAGAAGACACCGATCATCAGTGTCTCGAGCACGAGGAAGCAGATCATGTATTCCGCGAGCCGATCCTTGATCGACGTGGATGACTGCAGCACGCAGAGCGGCGTCAGCGCGGTCGTCAGCACGATCAGCGCGATCGACATGCCGTCAACGCCGAGCTTGTAGGACGAACCGCCGAACCACGGCACGCTCTCAACGAACTGGTAGCCAACCTTGGCCGCGTCAAAGTTCGACAGCGCGACCAGCGAAGCGGCCAGAGCGACCAGCGACGTCAACAGGGCGATGCCCTTGGACGCGCTCGACGCAACATTCGCGCCGCCGACCATGCGGAAGCCAAGGATCAGCAACGCCCCGATCAGGGGGATGAAGATCGTGATCGAAAGTATGGGCAAGCCAGCCATGCGTCAGCGCCCCTGCCCGAGCATTACAAAGGCGACGAATACCACCGCCGAAATCAGAACCACGAAGGCGTAGTGGAAGATGTAGCCGGTATGCAGCTTCGACAGACCGCTTGCGCCTGCCTTGGTGACGCCTGTGACGCCATCGGGGCCTAGGCCGTCGATGATCTTCTTGTCGCCCACCTTCCAGAACAGGTCGCCCAGCAGCGCCGTGCCCTTCACGAAGACGAAATTGTAGATCTCGTCGAAATACCATTTGTGCGACAGGAACGAGTGCATCGGCCCGCCATTCTCCGCCATGCGGCGCGGCACGGACGGCGCCATCAGATAGAAGATCACGGCGCCGATGAAGCCCGTCATCGTGACAACGAACGGCGCCCAGATAACCCAGGCCGGCAGTTCGTGATGAGCTTCCGCATGCTCGCCTTCCGCAGCCGGAGCGTGGGCCTCGGCGGTTGCGGGAGCAGCATGTTCGGCGGCCGGAGCCTCCACAGCATGCTCCGCCGCCGGAGTGTGCGTCGCGGTTGCCGCGCCGAACGGGTGAACGCCATGCGGGCCATACATCGGGTCGGAATCGCGAACGATCGCGCCCTGCCAGAAATTCTCGGCGTTGCTCGTCAGGAATTGCGGCTTGAACACGACGCCGGCCAGCACAGCGCCGGTCGCGAGCAACACCAGCGGCACCAGCATGATCTTCGGTGACTCGTGAGCCGGCGCGCGGCCATCCTTCGGTGCATGATGTCCATGATCGTGGCCATGGCTGTGATCATCTGCGTGCGCATGATCATCGTGATGTGCGTGCGGGTTCGGACGGAACTTGCCCTCGAACGTCATGAACATCAGGCGCCAGGAATAGAAGCTCGTCAGCAGAGCGGCGATCACACTGCACCAGAAGGCGAACGGGCCGAAGGCAGAGTCCGAGGCGAACGCGGTTTCGATGATGGCATCTTTCGAGAAGAAGCCCGCGAAGCCGATATCCGTTCCGGGAATACCGAACCCGATCAGCGCGAGCGTGCCGATCAGCATCATCACCCAGGTGAACATCATGGGCTGGCGAACGCCGCCCATGAAACGCATGTCCTGCTCGTGATGCATGCCGTGAATGACGGAGCCGGCGCCAAGGAACAGCAGCGCCTTGAAGAAGGCGTGCGTGAACAGGTGGAACATCGCCGCGCCGTAACCGCCAAGGCCGGCTGCGAAGAACATGTAGCCAAGCTGCGAGCACGTCGAATAAGCGACGACGCGCTTGATGTCGTTTTGAGCCAGGCCAACCGTCGCCGCGAACAGGCAGGTGGTCGCCCCAACGACAGTGATGACATTCGAAGCAACCTCGCACACCGAAAAGATCGGCGAGGCGCGGCAAACCAGGAACACACCAGCCGTAACCATGGTCGCGGCGTGGATCAGCGCGGAAACCGGCGTCGGGCCTTCCATCGCGTCCGGCAGCCATGTGTGCAGGAAGAACTGGGCAGACTTACCCATCGCGCCGATGAACAGAAGGATCGCCGCCATTTCGAGACCCCAGACATGCACGCCGAGGAACTCGAATGTCACGCTCTGGATCGGTGTAGCCGCCGCCTGGCCGATCACGTGGATCGGCGCATCGTGTGAAACGATGGCGAACACGGTTTCAAACTTGATCGACGAGAACTGGGTGATGCCGAACTGGGTGTAGTCCACGCCCGCGGCCGGCTGGATCATGAACACCAGCGCCATGATCCCGAGCGCAAAGCCGAAGTCGCCGACCCGGTTGACGACGAACGCCTTGATCGCGGCGCTATTGGCGGAAGCCTTCTTGTACCAAAAGCCGATCAGCAGATAGGACGCAACGCCGACGCCTTCCCAGCCGAAGAACATCTGAATGAAGTTGTCCGACGTCACCAGCATCAGCATCGCGAAGGTGAACAGCGATAGGTAGGCGAAGAACCGCGCGCGATGCGGGTCGTCCGACATGTATCCGATGGAGTAGGTGTGAACGATCGCCGAAACGCTTGTCACAACGAACATCATCGTCACGGACAGCGCATCAATGCGGATCGCCCAGTCGGCGATGAAGGTGTCTACGTTCAGCCAGTTTGCCAGAACAATCGTATGCGCCGTGCCGGATTGGCCGCCGAGCGACCACGCGAAGAACTGCCATCCCGCCAGCACGGCAGCCGCGATGACGATCGTGGTCGTGATCGCCATGGAACCCTTGTCGCCAAGGAAGCGCTGGCCGAGGCCAGCGACCGCCGCGGCCAGGCCGGGCGCCAGCACGATGAAGATTGCCGCGATTTCCTGGAAGGTCACGCCTCTGCTCCCCTAACCGCGCAGCACGTTGACATCTTCCACCGCGATTTCACCGCGGTTACGGAAGTAGACGACGAGAATTGCGAGACCGACAGCCGCCTCGGCGGCGGCCACCGTCAACACCAGCATCGCGAAGACCTGGCCGATGATCGTGCCGTTGAACACCGAGAACGCCACGAGATTGATGTTCACCGACAGCAGGATCAGCTCGATCGACATCAGGATGACGATGATGTTCTTCCGGTTCACGAAGATGCCGAACACGCCGATCGTGAACAGCGCCGCTGACACCGCGAGATAATGTCCGAGGGTAAGTTCGAGGCCTGCCATGGTCAGATCCCCTGCCCCGGTCGCACGTCCTTGAGTTCGACGGCATCCTTGCGTTTGCGTCCGGTCTGCTGCGCGATGTTCTGACGTTTGACGCTCGGGCGCGAACGCAGGGTCAGCACGATGGCGCCCATCATGGCGACCAACAGCACGATGCCCGACATCTGGAAGAGCAGCAGGTAGTCCGTGTAGAGCACTTTCGACAGCGCTTCCGCGTTGGTCGCGGCGCCCGGGCTGGCGTTGAACTGCGTCCCGCCACCAAATGTAGCGGCAGCCGCCACGATCCCGATCTCGGCCAGCAGCGCCAACGCCACCAGCACCCCGACGACAAGATAATTCTGGAAGCCCTGCTTCAACTCCGCGAAGTCGATGTCCAGCATCATGACGACGAACAGGAACAGCACCGCCACCGCGCCGACATAGACGACGACCAGCAGCATCGCGAGGAACTCCGCCCCGATCAGCACCAGCAGACCGGCCGACGTGAAGAACGCCAGGATCAGCCACAGCACCGAATGCACAGGGTTACGCGCCGCCACGACAAAGAGCGCGGACAGCACGACCACCGTCGAGAGGATGTAGAAAGCGATCAGCGCCATAGCGTGGCTTTCCTCTTCCTTTGGTTCCAAAACGCCCCGAATGGGGCAACTGAAGTCCACCAGGCCCGACTCGCCCCCGCGAGACGCGCCCTTCTATCTATAGCGAGCGTCAAGTTCCAGATTGCGCGCGATCTCGCGTTCCCAGCGATCGCCGTTCTCCAGCAGACGGTCCTTGTCGTAGTAAAGTTCCTCGCGCGTTTCCGTCGCGAATTCGAAATTCGGGCCTTCGACGATGGCGTCCACCGGGCAGGCTTCCTGGCAAAAGCCGCAATAGATGCACTTCACCATGTCGATGTCGTAGCGGGTCGTGCGGCGCGAACCATCTTCGCGCGGCTCGGCCTCGATCGTGATGGCCTGCGCCGGGCAGATCGCCTCGCACAGCTTGCACGCGATGCAGCGCTCTTCTCCGTTGGGATAACGGCGCAGCGCATGCTCGCCACGGAAACGCGGAGACAGCGGTCCCTTCTCGAACGGATAGTTGATCGTCGCTTTGCGTACGAAGAACTGACGCATCGCCAGCGCAAACGCGCTGAGGAAGTCGGTGAGGAGTGCGCCTCGAATGGCCTGGCCGATCGACATGCTAGCTCCTCGCCTCGCCACGGTATTCGGCGAAGCTCACCTTGCCGTCGTTGTTTACATCCACGCCCGCAGGCAGCGTCACCGCCGCCAGTTCAGCCGCTTCAAGATAGCCGCTCTTGTCTGCGTCCAGCCTGTCGAACTCCTGCCGCGCAGGTGCATTCAGGAAGGTCACATACGCCGCCACGATCACGACGGCGACCAGCGAGGTCGGCAGGAAGATCTTCCAGCCCAGCCGCATCAGCTGGTCATAGCGATAGCGCGGCACAATCGCCTTCACCATCGCGAACAGGAAGAAGAAGAATGTCGTCTTGCAGATGAACACCAGCAGGCCGCCAAGGCTCAACAGCCATTCCGGCAGGCCTTCCACGCCCGGGATCGGCAGCGGCATATGCCATCCGCCGAAGAACAGGATGGTCAGCATCGAGCACATCAGCACGATCGAAACGTACTCGCCGATCATGAACATCAGATACGGCGAAGACGAGTACTCCACCTGATAACCGGCAACGAGTTCCGATTCAGCTTCGGGCAAATCGAACGGAGGGCGGTTCGTCTCCGCCAGCGCCGAGATGAAGAAGATCACGAACATCGGGAACATGACGAAGATCGTCGGGAACGCGAACGCGTGCCAGTTCCAG
>Ga0116178_10000345_pt1 | contig 42322 bp, 70 predicted proteins | sample AD_STIC12_MetaG_FD_89880 | JGI IMG/M metagenome (GOLD analysis project Ga0116178, IMG submission 89880) | Active sludge microbial communities of municipal wastewater-treating anaerobic digesters from USA - AD_STIC12_MetaG | ecosystem: Engineered > Bioreactor > Anaerobic > Digestate | place: USA...
AAATAAAAGAAGAACAAATAAATTAATTTTTTATTAGAAAAATTAAGAAAGGAGATAGTTGATTTTATCTCCTTTCTTAATTTTATAAGATTACTTTATTTTATATCAGATATCTTCAAACCTTGTTTCTTGATATTTAAATATGCTTTACCTACAATAAGACTATCAATAACATCTTCTACCCATTTATAACATTTTACTTCTCCTGTTTTCTTATCAACATAAGTAAAATTATAAATATCTTTATTTAATGTTATATCATCTAATACCTGAGATTGATATTGCATTTTAACTGTGATACCATTTCTCTTAACCTTGTAAGCAGGATAAGAAAGTTTTTTACATAAAGACTCATCTAACTCTTCAACATGAATTCCTCTCTGGTGCAAAATATATTGATACCCAAAATTTATTTGGGATAATACCTTTAATGTTTTTGCAGAAGTAACTTGCTCTTTACCTGAAAACATATTCATCATTGATAATTTAGGAGCTTCTATGCAAGCCTCAATAATGTTATAATCATTAATAATTATTTTTAATTCCTCCTCAAAGAATTTAGCTTTTTCTAATAATGTTAGGCTTGCCTTAAATGACCAGCCCCAACATTTTATTAGTTCATAATTATTTAAATCCCATAGAGATAACCCTACTTTCGAAGTAGAACCATCTATTGCTAAAAAATATTTTTGTAATTCCATAAACAAATTTACATAAATATTTTGTTTTATCACATTTTTTTATTATTTTTATACAAACAAAAAACAAAAATTTTATGAAACTTTCTATTAATGAGCTAATTAGGTTTTTAGCAAAAACAAACAAAAAAGAATTACTTCTTGGTTATTTTCAAATCAGTAATAATGATATGAATTTAATTAAAAACAACCAAGAAGTAGATTACATAACTTTACTAAAAATAAAAAGAAAATTAAATTTGCAAGGAATTATAGATAAAGATAATAGACAATATTATATTATCACAGATGATGTTTTAATTAAAGATATTTGTAATTATATTTCTAATAATTTAGAAAACTCTGAAACATTCAATAAGAAATATCAATCTAAACTAAAAGAGGGGTTATTAACTTATAAAACTATAAATAAATTATGTGAAGAAATTGGTATAGGTTTATCTACTTATTATAGAATATTAAATAATCCAAAGCATATCATAACCGAAAATGTCAAGAGAAAAATTAAGGCGTTGTAAATCAACGCCTTATAACTTTTGTTATTTGATTATTTTTTTGTAATTTTGTATTATGGTAATAAAAGTTTATGATAAGAACAATAACATCTTAATAGGTGAAGGACGAGAAATTTCTAATAAAATTATCTCATTTACATTTAATAATATTAATGGTGACTTTATAGTCTGTCCATTTAATTTATTAGAATCTAAGATAATAAAAAAGTATAAAAAAAGTATTTTAATTAAAACAGAAGAATGAATTATATATTAATAACATCGAACCATTTACAATTGCATTATTTAGAATCTATTTTATATAAAAATATTAAAATTGATGATAAGTATGAATTAAATTCTGCAACAATATTTTTTAATACCGAATCTACTTATGAGGAAATAAAGACCATTTTATATAATAATAACAACATGGTAAATGAATTATTTTTGCAACCGGTCGAAATTGAAATGAAAGCTTTATTTACGAGCGGAATAAAAGATTTTTTGTGGGCAAATACTAAACAAAATTTTTCTCTTAAATTAACCAAGAAAGAAATTTATAAAAAAATTGAAGAATTTGGAATTGATTCTATAACAGATGAAGAATCTTCAATATTACAAGATGAAAAAGTTAAAGAATAAAAAAAAGAACATTTAAATATTCCTAAAGAAAAATATTAATTGTTCTAATTCTTTTGTGTTTAAGAAACTTTCTTTCTTATCATCCAATTCCCACTCTATTATACTCTTAATAAGTTTTTTATGTGTAAAATTAACAGTTTCTTCTTTATAATTCTTATAATAACAATTAAGTGGGTGAAATAATAAAGATGAGATTAATAAATTATTTTGTATGCACCAATAAGGTTTAATAGAAAATAATATTATATCTTGTCCTTTATTTTTAGAAGGGTACTTTAATAAAGTATTATTAAACTCTTCTAAAAATTTTCTCTCAGCTATTGTTAATCTATTCATTTTTTATGTTTTCTATAATTTTAAATAGTTTTTTTTGTTTTTAAAAAATAATATTATAAATTTACACTATGATTTGTAATTGCAAAGTTTGTTCTCCGGGTTTAATACAAAATGATATAATTTATAATAGGCCTTTTGTTGAGGTGCATGCACACTCAACATACTCTATGCTTGATGGCACAGCTAAATTTAAAGAATATGTTGATAAATTAAAAGAATATAATTTGCCTGGCATGGCATTAACCGACCACGGTAACGCTAATGGTATTTATCAATTCTATAATGAATTAAAGAAGAATAATTTAAAACCTATTTTAGGTAGTGAATTTTATGCTTGCACAGATAAAGAATTAAAAATACCCAACTCAAAACGAGAAACAATAAATAAAGATTGTCATCAATCAATTTTCATAAAAGATAAACAAGGCTATCAAAATTTTAATAGATTACATTACTTAGCTAATACAGAAGGTTATTATTATAAACCAAGAATAACTTTTGAAGAATTATTTCATTATAAAAAAGGTTTAATAATGACCACAGGTTGTATGGTAAATATTGTTAATCAACTTGGAACAAATGATTTTAATAAAGAAGCGGAAGAATGGTTTAAGCGTTTCTTAAGAGAGTTCGGAGATAATTTTTATGGCGAGATACAATTTAATGAAATATTAGATAAATCAAAGTTTGGTGTTTCTCAAAAAGAGACAAATGATAAGATAATTAGTTTATGCCAGAAATATGATGTGCCTATATTAATTGGCGGGGATGTTCATTACTTAAATAAAGGGGATGATAGATTACAAGACATTGTTATTAATGTAGCAAGAAACAATGATAGTGGAGCAGAATCTTTTATTCACGCAAGACATCTTTATTTTCATAATAGCGAGGAAATATTTGAATTTAATAAAAAGTGGAATTATAATTATTGTGAAAAATTAATATCAGAAGCTCTAGATAATTCTTTAACATTATTAGATAAAATTAATTTTGAATTTGAAACAGTAGATAAGACAGGTTTTAAATTTCCAAAATTTTATAATTTAGGAGACAGAGAAGCTAATGAGGTTCTAAGAGAAAATTCTGAGAGAGGATTATTTCAAAAACTTAAAGCAAGGAAAGAAAGAGGTGAAAAGTTCTCTAAAGATAAATTAGAAGTTTATAAAAAAAGATTAACATACGAATTGGAAATCATAAAAGAAAAAGGGTTTGCAAATTATTTTTTAATATTTGAAGATATTACCAAAGCTTCAAATAAAAATAACATTAGGACAGGTCCAGGTCGTGGTTCATGTGCTGGAGCATTGTTGGCATACTGCCTAGATATAACAACTGTCTGCCCTATAACACATGAACTTTATTTTGAGAGATTTCTTAATCCAGCCAGAACAGGAGTTGTTGATATTGACCAAGATTATGGTCAAGGCGGAAGAGATTTTGTATATTTTTATTTGCAGGAAAAATATACCTCAGATTGTGTTATTGGTGTTGGCACACATCAATTATACAAAGCAAAGAGAGCTCTACAAGATTCAGCCAAAGGCTTAGGTTTTGATACAAGCTTTAAAAGTTTCTTAATGACAAATATTACAAAAATAGATGGAATAGAAGAATACAACGGAGACCTAATAGAATATTTTGATAATATCAAAAAAACAACCTCTGATTCTATTATAAAGGAATGGATAGAAAATAATACAGAAATTATTTATTATGCTAATAGATTAATGGGCCAAGTTAGACAAATAGGAACACATGCTGGAGGTATCGTAATAACACCAACACCAATTTGGGAGCATATTCCGGTCACAAGAGCAGCTAAAGAAATTGTATCTGCTTTTAGAGAGTCTGATGGTAGTGGAAAAGATTTATCGGATTTAGGATTATTAAAATTAGACATACTTGGCTTATCTTCTTTATCAATTATACAGAATTGTATTAATGAGATAAAGGAAAAGGAAAATATAGATGTGAGTGATGATTTATTATATTTAGATTTTGAAAACAAAGAAGTATTAAGAAATCTAGAAAACAATAATTTATATAGCATCTTTCAGTTGGATGGCGGAGCAAAGAGATTGGTTGATGATATTAAGCCTAATTCTTTTGAGGATATTTGTTCTATATCAGCATTAAATAGACCAGGTCCATTAGAAACTTTTGGAGATAAATTTGGTGATTGGAAGAGAAAATATGTATCTAATAATAAAGAAGATTTATATGATGACCCATTATATCCTAGATTAGAGTTTATGAGAAAAATTCTAGATTCTACTTATGGTATCTTGTTATATCAAGAACAATTTATGTTTATGGTACAAGAAGCTTGCGGATTAAATTTAGGTGAATGTGATAATTTTAGAAGATGTATTGCTTGGAAGAAAGACCACCCTAAATATTACCAAGTAGAAAAATATTTTAAAATATTAGAAGATGGTATGATAAACAAAGGTTATGGTTTGGAAGATGTTAAATATTTTATAGAGTATTGCCAAAAATTCCTCGGATATTCATTTAATAAATCACATTGTGTTTCCTATTCTTATGTTTCATGGCAAATGTTATGGTTAAAAACAAATTATCCAGCTTATTATTATGCTTCATTATTTAAATTTGAATCTCAAGAAAAATATACAGAATTAATTAATGATATGGCGAAAAATGGGATTGAATTATTACCACCGACAATTAATAAATCTGAATGGGAATTTAGAGCTCTTGATAAAAATAAAGTTGTTATGGGTTTTAATGTTATAAAATCTTTCGGAGATAAAGCTTATGAAGAATTATTAAATAATAAAAATAAATTAGAAGAATTAAAAGATTTCTTATCTATAGATTTTAGTAAAATAAACAAATCTGGTTTTGAAGCATTATTAAATACAGGTTGTTTTGATTGCTTTAATATTGATAGAGATGAAATTAAAAAATTAAAAGAATTATTAAATGATGGAAAAATAGAAACTTGGTTCACAAGAAAGAAAAATTCTCTTGAATTAAAGCACAGACCAGAATCATTAAAATCTCTTGATGATAATATGCTATTAAAATTATTATTTAAATACAAGAGTAAATCTATAGAAAGTAAACCTTGGATAGATTTTATATTTGAGATAAAAGATTTCTTAGAAATAGAAAAAAATAATTTATCTTTACAAGAGAAGGACGATTTATTCTTTAATAGCACTCAATTTTCTCTTTATTACATTGATAGGCTTAAAATTTTAAACGATTATAAGAAAAACATAAACAACTATAATAATTTTGAAACATTAAATAATTCGTACACTAAAATCGTTTTTATAGTTTCTAAGCTAGAAGAAGCGCAAAGTAAAAAAGGAAAGAAATATTTTCAATTAGAAATCTCAGATGGTTTAAATGTTAAACAGGTTAGATGTTGGGGAGATAGATTAGATTTAAAGAGAAATGATATTTGCCTTGGAGCATTCCATATAGATAAATTTGGGGTAACACTTAATTTAAAAGAAGGTATAACCGTATTAAAAGATTAAAAAAATAAAAATAATTTTTTTATTAATTTTAATCTTTATATATTTGTAAACTAAATTTTTTCACCAATTTAATAAAAAGTATGAGTACAAGAAAAGATGCAATCTTAGAGAGATTAGCAAAATTATCCAACAATGGAAGGGCACCAAAAGCGCAAACGGGAGATTTTGAAAAGAAAGAATCTATTTATGCAAAATTTGATTATAAAGGAAAGAATGAATTTCTTTTTCTTCCTTATAAATCAACCGTAACAGAAACAGAACCCGAAGGCGATATTTTTATGGCGTGGAATTTCCATAAGAATTTAACCGATAATCCTAAAAAAGAAATTCATGCAATGTCTAATTTTTTAGAGATTGGAGAAAAAAATCTTTGTCCTATTAATAAGGCGATTGTAGAGTTAAAGAAAGATTTCATGGCAAACAAGCCTATTTGGAAACCAATTGAAGAACAAACAAAATTTATGGTTCCGGTTATAGACTTAAATGATGTTGAGGGTGGAGTAAAATGGTTTTCATACAAAGTTTCTGTTAAAAAACAATTAGAGAATGAGATTTCTAATATGGAAGACGACGAAACTTTATTTTGGGATTTATCAGCACCTAAAAAGGTTATAATCACATTTGACGGTGATGCGCCTGCGGCTACAATGTATGCTGTATCTTTTAAAGAAATAAAAGACAAAGAATTATTAAAAACAATTAAAGCATGTAAAAATGATTGGATTGAACAATGTGTTGACCCAAAACAATTGATGAAAAACTATTGGGATTTACAAAAGAGGCAAGAATTGATTGAGGGATACTTAGATAGAGTTGAAGGAGTAGCTAATAATAAAAAAGAAGAAATAGAAGATAGTTTAGATTCTTTAGTAGATGATGATGAGTAATATTTTAATAATGAATTAAATAATATTTTCCATTTAAAAAAAATTAAAATATGAATCCATTTATAAAGAAATTGATAGATAAACAAAATGAATCAGTCCCAAATAGTTCTATGTCCGGAAGTGATTTATCAAGCGAAGTAAAAATTTGGATACCTACCGGAGATTATAAATTAGATATAACAATTTCAAATAAAGAACAAGGCGGTTGGCCTTGCGGTAGAGTTGTAGAAATATTTGGTAAAGAATCAATAGGTAAAACTACACTCGTACTTAACGGTTTAAAAAACTGTCAAGAAATGGGAGGTGTCGGTATTTTTTATGATGTTGAACAAGCTGGAGCATTTGAGATGATGGAGGCTTGTGGTGTCGATAGAGAAAATATGGTTTATAATAATGCAACTTCAATAGAAGATGTGTTTACCTCATTAGAAGAAACTTTAAAAGAAATTGCAAAGGAAAAATCAATGAAAGGCAAACCTGTTTTGTGTATTATAGATAGTATAGCAGCTCTTGTAACAGATGCAGAGTTAGAGGCCGGTTATGAAAATAATATGAACCTTGGAGGTCTTAAGCCAAAACAATTAGGTAAGGGTTTAAGAAAAATTTCTCCTTTCTTAAAAGAGGCAAATTGTTGCTTAATACTTTTAAATCAAATCCGCCAAACTATTGGAATAAGTTATGGAGACCCAGACATTGCCCCAGGTGGAAAAGCAAAAGATTTCTTTGCTTCTCTTAGAATTAAACTATTGGGAATGAAGAAGATAGAGGTTGCAGAAGTTGTTATGACAGATGAAGAATATGAGATTGTTGTTAATAATTGGAAAAAAAATGGCAAAGAAGGGCCTAAACCTAAGAAGCCAAAAGGCGAAGGGTTAGTTTTAGGTTGTGATGTGAATGCCAAATTAATTAAAAACAAAGTAGGTATTCCACATAGGGAGACAACTTTTAGGATTATGTTCTTGCAAGGAATCAGAGAGTCTAAAACATTATTGGACTTCTTAGAGGACAATGATTATATTGCAAAATCAGGTGCATGGTACACATGGTTAGACCCAGATAAAGATTGTCCAATTCCAGATGGAGAAAAATTCCAAGAAAAAGGTTGGGAAGAATATTTATCAGATTTAGATATTTACGAATGGGTTAAATCTAAAATAAGAAAAAGGACAATTAAGAAAATTGATATGTCTAAAATAAAAGAAGATGACTTGCAAGAGTCCGAATTTGATTTAGGCGAGGATAAAAAATAGAAATTTATTTTTAAAGTAAAATAGGTTGTTGTGATTTATATCAACAACCTATTTTTTTAAAACATTTTATGAAACCAAGATTATTATATATTGATGGATTTAATTATTTTTATCGAGCATTCTCAAAAGATAAACAATCTACAAATGAAGATGGAACCCCAATAGGTGGAGTAATTACATTTATGAGACAATTATTCTCAACAATAAATTATCTAAAACCTAATTATGTAGTTATTTGTTTTGATGGAGATGGAGCCGGTGAGAGAAGAAGAAATATATTTAGAGATTATAAAGATAGAAGAGGAAGGAGAAAAGATAGATTGGTTGTTACTGAATATGCTAATTTTAGTAATGAAGATTTTCAGGTAGATTTATTAATGAAATTGTTAAGCTATTTTCCTTTTCTTATAACAAAAGTAGATTATTTAGAGGCCGATGATGTTATAGAGTATTTGACAACAAAAAACGCTAACACTTATGAACAATTTATTTGTAGTACAGACCAAGATTATTATCAATTAATAAAAGATGGGGTTTCTGTTTGGTCGGCAGAAAAGAAAATTATAATAAACAAAGACAACTTTAAAGAACAAATAGATGTGCTCCCTGAGAATTTTATTTATTATAAAGTTTTAAATGGAGATACAAGCGATAAGATACCAGGTGTAAAAGGATTAGGTGAAGATAGAATATTAAAATATTTTCCGGAACTATCAACAATACCATTTAGAGATTTTAATGATTTATATTTATTAATAGATGATTTAAAGGATGATAAAACAAAAACATTAAAGACAATAAAGGAGTCTAAAGACTTATTACATAGAAATTATAAATTAATGAAATTAAATGAATCTAACTGTTCAGAATCTTCAAGGAGAAAAATAAAAGAACAATTGGATATGCAATATGGTTTTCAACAATCTTTGTTATTAACTTTTTCTTACTTACAGAAAAAAAAATACAATATTTATTTTAAAGATGTAAATAATATAACTAACTTGTTGAAGCAAATATCAACGAAACTAAAATTAGAAGCATAAGATGGCAGAAGAAGTAAAAAAAGATTTTTCTATTTATGGAGACTCTTTTCAAAAATCATTACTACATATTTTAATTAACGACACAAAATATCTAACACAATTAAAAAACATTATTGAATATGATTATTTTGATAATAAATATTTTAAAGAGATTTGTAAATTATTATTAGAGTATATAAGAGAACATAACTCGGCTCCAGGTTTTGATATATTAAGAATACTAGCAGAGAAGAAAGAATTAAATGATATAAATTTTAAGAAAAAAATAAAAGAAATCCAAGATAGTGATAGAGCTAATTTTGATTTTGTCTATAAAGAAACAAGAGATTTTTGCCTAAGCTCTTATACATTGAAAAATTTAGAAAAATCTTTAGATTTATTAATGGTTGGCAAGAGAGAAGAATCTAAGAAATATGCATTTGAAGCTTATAAATATGAAGACCTAGATGACCAACGTGTTATTGATGTTAAGAGGGATAGAATCAAATTATCTGGAGAAACAAATAAAAACCCGGTCCCAACTATATTTCCTTCATTTAATAAAATATCAAAAGGAGGCCCTGGAGCAGGAAGATTATTTATTCAAGTAGCCCCATCACATTTTGGTAAGACATCATCTTTAATATCACAAGCAAGAACAGCATCTGTTAATAATGTGAACACATTATATATATCTTTAGAAGATAATGAAAAATCAATCACGACAAGAGTTTTATCAGGATTGTTTGACATGGAACAGGAAGAATTATATTCTGGTAATCATGATGAATATGTAAATAAAAAGAAACAAGAATTATTAAATGGAGAATTTATTGTAAAACATTTTCGTTCTAAGAATGGACAAATATCTAATTTCAAAAACTTATTAAACAGTTATAAGGCACAAGGTATATTTTTTCAATTAATTTGCGTCGATGGTTTAAATCAAGTTAAATTAGAAAAAGGAGAAAAATATTTAAATGATAATGATAAGTTCGAACATTTATGTGAAGAATTTAGAGATTGGGCAGAAGAAGAACAGATGTGCATAATATGCAATTTCCAGACAAATAGGTGTCTTGAAATCTCAACACTCGTAGATAAAGAAAATGAAGGTAAAGTAAGAATAGACAGCTTAATAGAGGGTGATAAAATATTAACCAAAGAAGGCTATAAGAAAGTTGTTAAAATATATGAAAAAGAATACCAACCTGTATATAAAATAAAATTAAAAAATGGTCAAGAAATTCTATGTTCTGGCAAACATGAGTTTCCAACTAAAGAGGGAGGATTATTAAGTATAGAAAATGGGTTAGGTTTAAATTCCACTTTAATAATAAAAAAATAAGAACTGAAATTTAGACTGTACTATTTAAAATTATGCAAACATTAGTTCCTAAATTTTTTCGAGATACAGAAATATTAAACAACGAACAAAAAAATGAATTATTAATTTTTTATAATAATTTTGGTTTTAAAATTTTCAATAAATATAAAAGCTATTTTAATTTTTTATTAAAATTAGATTATAAGAAGACTTTTAAAGAAGCTATTGATTATAAGAATTTTGGTAATAAAAAAGCTTCTAATTTTTATAAAGAAGATTATATATTTTTGTTTGGGAAAGAGAAAGGTACAGAACTATACTTAAAGAGAGCAAAACAAAGAGGTTGCAGAATTGAAAATTATATAGAAAAATATGGAGATGATGAAGGCAGAAAATTGTTTCAAGAAAAAGCTTGTAATTCTAAAAAAGGACAAGCAACTAAAGAGTGGTATATAGAAAAGTATGGAGAAGAAAAAGGTTTAAAAATTTGGAATAATATTAAAAAAAATTGGAAAGATAGTTTTAAAAAATCGTTACATAATCATAAATCAAAAACACACACTTTAACAGATTGTATTAATAGGCATGGAGAAGAAGAAGGCACTAAAAAATATTTAGAGAAATGTAAAAATCAAAGTTATAGATTTTCTAAAAATTATTATATAGAAAAATATGGAAAAGATGTTGGATTAAAAGAATGGGTTAGGTATAAAGAAAAACAAGACCATTGTTCACCTAAAGCATTTATAAAAAAATATGGAGAAATTGATGGGAGTTACAGATATAAATTATATTCTGAAAAACAAAAATTAGGATTTAAAACAAGAATTGAAGATTTTATTTTAAAATACGGGAATGATGAAGGAATAAAAAGATGGGAGTCGTGGAAATTTAATTGTACAAATAATAAAGAAAATTCTTCTGGGTATAGTAAAATATCTCAAAAAATGTTTTGGGAAATATATGAAAGGTTAGAATCATTTGGGTTTAAAAATTTAGATAACGAAATAAAGTTTTACGAGTTAAGCGGAGAACAAATTTTTAAAATAAACTCTGAAGGCTTTACTATTATATTTGTTGATTTTAAAATAAAAAATTGTATTATTGAATTTCAAGGAGATTATTGGCATAAAGGCGAAAATTCAAATTTAAAAGATGAAAAAAGAAAATTGTATTTAGAATCAAAAGGGTATAATGTTCTTTTTGTTTACGAAAAAGAATATAAAAAAAATAAAATAGAAACATTAGAAAATTGTATTAACTTTATAAAAAATAATTATAAAAATGATTAAAGAAATAGAAATAGATTATTCTCAAATTGAATCTATAGAATTAATAGGGGAAATGGAAACGATAGATATTTGTGTAGAAGATACTCATATGTTTTTTGCAAATGATATTTATACACATAATTCAGGATTCGATAATCTTTCAGCCGATGCAAAGAATATTGGTAAGGCAATTGAGGTATTTCAAGTAGCAGATTATGTTATTATGTATGTTCAAGATAAAAACATGAAGGTAAATGATGAAGCATTTGCTTTATTATTAAAAAACAGATTAGGTATATCTTCTAAAGCGATAAAGGTTAAAATAGATAATGCAAAGAGTGTTTTCACAGAAATGGGAAGATTAATGGATTTAGCAGATGTCTCAGGATTAGACCAAGCAAACACGACAATAGAATCAATAAAAAGTATTAGAGATAAAATAAGAAGATAAAAAATGATAGAAAGAATATTAACAGAGACAGGCACAGAGAGATTTTCTTTATTTCCAATTAAGCATCAAGACTTATGGAATGACTTTTATAAAGTACAATTAAATGCTTTTTGGACAGTAGAAGAAGTTGATTTATCTAAAGATTTAGATGATTGGAATAATAATTTAAATGAGAATGAGAAGTTTTTTATTAAAAATGTCTTGAGTTTCTTTAATCAGGCCGATGGGATAATAAATGAAAACTTAGCGGAAAACTTCTTAAGAGATGTGAAATATCCTGAAGCAAAATGTTTTTATGGGATACAAATTGCAATAGAAAATATTCATGCAGAAATGTATTCAAAATTAATAGATACATATATTGAAAATGAAAATGAGAAGAGAGAATGTTTTTATGCTATAGATAATTTGCCGGCCGTGAAGAAGAAAGCAGATTGGGCTCTTAAATGGATAGAAAATAGTACATTTCAAGAGAGACTGGTAGCTTTTGCAGTTGTTGAAGGAATATTTTTCTCAGGTTCTTTTTGTTCTATATTTTGGTTATCAAACAGAGGTTTAATGCAAGGTTTAGGTAAAGCAAATAGTTTTATAAATAGAGATGAAAATCTTCATTGTGAATTTGCTATTAACTTAATAAATAATCATATAGAAAATAAACCTACAAGAGAAAGAATTTTAGAAATTGTTTTAGATGCAGTTGATATAGAAAAAGAATTTATAATAGAATCTCTACCTTGTGATTTATTAGGAATGAATAAAATTCTAATGGCTAGATATATAGAATATGTAGCTGACCAAATGTTATTAAAATTAAGATGTAAAAAACATTTTAATTCAAAAAATCCTTTTAAGTTTATGGAAGGAATTGCATTAAATGGAAAACAAAACTTTTTTGAGGGCCGCCCAACAGAGTATCAAAAAGCGAAATTAGATGGTGAAATTAATTTTAATGAAGAATTTTAAAGATAAATAATTATGGATTTTATATTTCATATTTTAGGTTTATGCCCAGACCATCATAATCATTTTAATTTTATTTTATTTTTATCTGAATTTATGAGTGGAAATTTTTGTTGGTGCACAATTAAAAACTATTTAAAAACAAATTATGAAAACATATACACCGCCACAAAACATAAACGAATTAAAGACAATTAAAAATATAAAGATATTTTTAGGAGGCTCGATTGAACAAGGAAAAGCAGAACAATGGCAACAGAAAGCAAGAAAATTAATTGCAAAATATGAGAAAAATAATACAATTGTCTTTAATCCAAGAAGGGATGATTACCAACCAGATGCCCAACAAAATTTAGATAATCCATATTTTGTTGGACAGGTTACCTGGGAATTAGATGCTCAAGAAATGTCTGATTATAAAATATATTATTTTGACCCTGATACCAAATCTATGATTACATTATTAGAACTTGGTAAATACGGAGATGAAAAGACATTAGTAATTTGTAATGAAGGGTATTGCAGGAAAGGTAATGTTGATATATTTTGTGAGAGATATAATATACCTCAATTTAAAACATTAGAAGAAGCAATAAGAAGTATATTTGCATGAATAAATATTTAGTAAAAAAAAATATATCTGATATTTTTAGAGTAAATTTGCTCGGAGAACAAATACATTTCTTAAATGATATTGAATTTACAACAAAAAAACCTCTTGAAGATATTATTGAACCCAATGACCATAGAATAGATTATATTTGGAAGATTGATAATGAGAATAATGGTTTAACACAATTAAAAGAATTAATAAAATGAAATTATACTTTAATATAAGAAATAGGCAATCAGGAAAATCTTCTACTTTAATTTATGAATACTTAAAATCTTCCGAAGATACATTTATAATAACAAGAGATATAAGAGCTTCACATTATTATATTGAAAAAATTGGATTAAAAAACACTTTAAGTATAGGTCAATTAGATAAATTAAAAAGAAAAGAAATTAAAAGATTATTGATTGATGAGTATTTATTTTTTAATGAGAAACAAAAAGAAGATTTAAATAAAATTATTAATTGTTATGAAGAGGTATTTTTGTTTTCCTCATCTAATAAAATATATAATTCTGTTTTATTGTCTTTAATAAAACAATGTAAAGAGAAGGGTTATAATAATAAAATCTTAAAAGATTATTTTGGATTTAAAAGCTCAGATATTTTTGAATATTGGAATAATTTATTAACTCATCCTGATATAAAAATTATAAATCATAGAAACTTAAATAATTTAAATTATCTTTATAAAGCAAAGAAAATATGTGATAAATTCTCCAAAGAACAATTTGAAACAGAAATATTAGGTCAATACATTTAAACACAAAAAGAAATAATACATGGAAGTAATAAAACGTAATGGACAATCAGTAGAATTTAACCCAAACAAGATACTAAATAGAATAAAGAAATCGGCAGATGGATTAGGTATAAATACAGATGAATTATTTATAAAGGTAACTCAGGGTATATATGATAAGATAACAAGTGCAGAGTTAGATGAGTTAATAGCAAATACTTCTATAGGTTATATAACTGATAACCCTCAATACTCGATGTTCGCTTCTAATATACTTATTTCACGTTTACACAAAGAAATTCCATTAAATTTATTAAAAGTAAGTAAAACACTTTATAAGAAAAATAAGTTAAATAAAACATATTATAAGAAGGTTCTTGAATGGGGAGAAGAGTTCGAAAAACATATAGATTATAATAAAGATTTTGAATTTGATTATTTTGCTATTGGGAGATTAAAATCAGTTTATTTATTAAAAGAACAAATAGGAAATAAATTTATACATTTAGAAACACCTCAACAAATGTTCTCTCGTGTAGCTATTAATAGAAGCAAGACAATAGAAGATGCTATAGAAGATTATAAACAAATTAGCACATCTGTATCTCCGGCAACCCCTATATTATTGAATAGTGGTACTCCTTCAAACCAATTAGCTTCTTGTGAATTACATTTTTTAAATGATGATTCTAAAGAAGGGATTTCAGAAACTTATAAGAGGTTAATTAATGCTTCGGCAAATAGTGCCGGAATAGGTTTAGCAATATCTAATCTCAGAAGTAATTATTCAGAATTATCTACAGGAGGAAAAGCGGCAGGTATTGTACCTTTTGCAAAAGTAATTAATGAATTAATGAGGCAATTTGACCAAGGAGGAAAGAGACCTGGAAGTTGTGCATTATATCTAGAACCTTGGCATAGAGAAATTTATGAATTCCTAAACCTTAGAAAACCACAAGGCCAAGAAGAACTTAGGACAAGAGATTTATTTTTAGCACTTTGGGCTCCTGATTTGTTTATGCAAAAAGTAAAAGATGATGATGTTTGGTATTTATTTTGCCCTAATGAAATTAAGAAAGCCAATCTAAAACCTTTTTATGAGATATATGGTAAAGAATTCGAGGAAGAATATTATAAAGCAATTGAATTAGGTTTAGGGAAGAAAATAAGAGCAAAAGATTTATGGATTAAGATTTGTGAGGTTTTAATAGAATCTGGTATGCCATACATTCAATATAAAGACCATGTGAACAGAAAAACAAATCATAAGAACATTGGTACGATAAAATCCAGTAACCTCTGTATATCAGGAGATTCTTTAATAAATATTAAATTAAACAATGAAAACAAAATTGTTACATTAGAAACATTAAATGATTTATTTTTATTATCTAAAAATAAAATTTCTGTTTTAAGTTATAATATACAAGAAGACAAAGATGAATATAAAAACTTATTAGAAAGTATTTTAACTAAAAAAAATGCAAATGTTTTAAAAGTAACCGATTTAAAAACAAATAAATTTATTATCTGCACTCCTAAACATGAAATTTATACAATAAATAGAGGTTGGGTAGAAGCACAAAACTTAAATGAAAATGATGATATAAAAATTTTAAATAGCTAAACATATATTAGAACTATTTAAAATAAATAGTTTTTATGATAATACTTGACGGGAAAGAATATAAGAAGCCATATAAAAAATTACAAAAAAAAGATTTAATAAAGAATGAAGAAGAATTTTTAAATTATTTTAAAGAGGATTTAAAAAATTATTTTTTGAAGAATTATATCAAAGAAGATTTATTATTATTTTTAAAAATTTGTTTAAGAAATGATGTATATAATTTAAAGGAATTCAAGATTAAATATACAAAAGAAGGTGAACTTAGGGTTTGGTGTAGTGACTCAAAGATAATAAGATGGAGCCCAGAAAATAAAAAAAGATTTTCAGCGTCTATGACAGGAAAGAAACGACCTGAACATTCTAAAAAAATGAAAATAAAAATGTTAGGAATTGATAGAGGTGATGAATGGAGAGAATTAAAAAGGAAACAAAATAGTTCTTTACATTTTAAAATTAAAAGATTAGAAAATTTAAAAATAGAATTTGATAAAAATGATGAAGAGGATATATTATTAAAGTATAGTGTCTTTATGTCTAATCAAACAAAATCACCTTTAGGAAGAATAAATAAATTAAAAAAGTTTCTTCTGAATGAAAAATATTTTAAATTTGAACCTTTTATCAAATTCAAAGAAGAAGTAAAAGAGGTTAACTTAAATGAACAAAATTATAAATTTTATTTTACAAAAACAATGAGTATTATTTCTTCTTTTGCTATGGAAAATAATAGTAATATGGGCACTACTAAATTTTTTGATAGAGGATTAATTAATGTTAATTATTGTAAAAATTTAAGCATTATAAAATATAGAAGTTCTTGGGAGAAAAAGATTATAGAATTATTTGAGAATGAAAAAATCTTTTATCAATATGAGCCCTTTTTAATTGAAAAAGAAAATGGTTTCTATAAACCTGATTTTTTATTAAATTATAATGGCAAAAATATATTATTGGAAATAAAAGGTTTTATTCGAGGGCGACAAGGGAAGAAGAATGAATACTTAAAAATTAAATCAGCATTGAAATATTGTAATGATAATAATTTACAATATTCATATTGTCAAAATTTAATTCAAAACAAAGAACATTTAAAATTAATAGAACAGAATATAATAAATAATTTAGATAAATTTAAAGAATGGCAATAAGAATAGAAAAATTAAAACAAAAGTTTGAAGTTTATGATTTAACAATAGAGGATAATCATAATTTTTATGCGAATGATATATTAGTACATAACTGTTCAGAGGTCATTCAATATACAGATTCTCAAACAGAGGCAATATGCACATTAACATCTTTTATATTAAAATTATATGTAAAAAATAAAATATTTGATTTTGAACATTTAGGAAGAGACGTAGCTTTTCAAGTAAAACAATTAAATAATGTTATAGATATAAATGGATATTCGAACCCATCTGGAGAAAGAGGTGGAAAGGAGCAAAGAGCAATTGGTTTAGGAGTTCAAGCATTAGCAGACACTTTCTTATTAATGGATTTTAAATCTTTTGTTTCTGAAGATTCAAAGAGATTAAATTATGAAATATTTGAATGTATATATTATTCGGCGTTAAGAGCATCTAATGAATTATCTAAAGGATTAATTAAAAAATATTGCGATGAAGAGGATATTGATTTTAATAAATTTAGAATATTAGAGCAAAATGATTCAATAATAGAAAAATTTACATATAAATATTTTCAAGGGAGTCCCTACTCAAATGGTATCCTGCAATATGATATGTGGAATAAGACAAATGAGGTAGAGGAAAATAGCAAATATAATTGGGGAGAATTAAAAGAAAGTATTAAACAATATGGTTTAAAAAATAGTTTACTGACAACAGTTATGCCAACAGCTGGCTCGGCCAGCCTTCGTAATTCGGCAGAAATGACTCAACCTTTTGATTATAATATCTATAAGAGAAGGGTTAAAGAAAAAGATTATATCGTTGTTAATAAATTTATGATTGAAGAGTTGATAGAGAATGGATGGTGGAATGAATGGTTAAAAAAACAAATAATGCTTAATGATGGTTCTGTACAATCTATAACAGCATTACCTATAGAGTTTAGAGAAAAATATAAAACTATTTGGGAGATAAAACAATCTGATTTAATAGATATGATGTTGGATAGAGCAATATTTATCGACCAAGGTCAATCAATGAATATTTTTATGAAAGAACCAACGGTTTCAAAGATAACATCTTGTATGTTTTATGGTTGGGAGAGAGGTTCTAAGCATGGCTCTTATTATCTACATACAAAACCTATTTCTACAGGGGCAAAAGATTTAGCTATTGATATGTCTGATGAATATGATAATGTAGAGATAAAAACATCTAATGATGATTTTGATTGTTTAGGATGTTCAAGCTAAACACTATTTAATAAAAAACATTTAAGTTTATGGATACAAATAATATCATACAAGAGGTCTTAAGAGAATCAGAAGAAAAGGTTGCTTTATTAAAAAACAAATTTACTTTATTAGGTAATAGTTCAAACTCTTCTCTTAGAGAATTAATTTATTTTACTTATGAGAATTTAGGTTTTAATAGAAAAGATTTACCTCAAATAAATAAAGAAGATTTAGATGAGTTAATTTTACATTTTCAAAATGTGGCTAAAGTAAAAAAAATAAAAATTCCTTTATTTAAATTAAAACCAGCTCAAGGAGAATTAAATTATAGTAAAATACAAAATAAAATAAATGCAAATTCTAAACAATGGTTATCTAGAATTTATATTTGTTCTCAAGATTATAGATTAATTGATGGACATCATGACTATGCAAATGGATTAGAAATAAATCCTGAACAAGAAGTTATGGCTTATAGAATAGTTTTACCTTTTGGTAATTTAATTAAAAGAATAAAAATGATGAATATTAGCAAGAAAAAAGATATTCTAGACAATTTGTTAGAAAGTTATGGTATTAAAAAAGATAAAATTTAAAATATCATGAGTAAATTAAGACCTAGACCTCTTCAAGTTAAAAATCATTTTAATAAAAAAAATTGTTCTCTTAGAGAAATAGAAGAGGGAATGCTCTTAAGTTTTAATTATTATGGAGATACAATTAATGATTATTTTCCTTTTATTTATGTTGTGGAAAAGAGACTTGATAGAATTTATGGTTTGAATTTAAGGTATTCACCTTATGATTTACAAAAAATAATTACTTTAAAAGACAAAGAGTTAAAAAAAGAATTAGAAAATCAGTTATCTTTGTTAAAAAAACAAAATGAGAATATAAATATTGATGAATCAAAAGCTTTGCAATTAATAAAAACAAAAATACCATCAGATTATTTATTATATTTTATTCATGATGTTAGCCTTAAAATACAATCAAAAATATTAAGAAATTATATTCCATCTAAAATGAAAGCTATAACTAAATTTATATTTAAGGTTCAATAATTTATTTAAATAATAAGATATGAATTTAATTAAAATAATAGAAGAAACATTTAAAAATAGAGTTATTATTGATGGATTAATTTATCCTGAAAATAAAGAAGATTTTGAATATTATATATTGGACTCTCTTGATAAATTAAATAAACAAATAGAGGAAGGTTATAATAAAAAAAATAAAAATGGTTTGCAAGAAATTTATTTTATTTCAATAAATGTAGATTTATATAAAAAATATAAAAACCTAGAAGTCAATTTATACGATTATACTGATTTTAATAATACTCAACAAAAAGTAAAAGATTGTATTTTATTAAAAAATACTGCACTTATAGACCCAATATCAGCAAAAGAAATTATTTACTCTTATTTAAATTAATTTTATGAATGAATACATTAAAAGGCAAATTTTTAAAATCTTAATAGATGAAAATATAGATAAAGAAAAGGTAAATAAAATTTTAGAAAAAATAAATATTTTATTTACACCATCGAGTGATGATGAATTGCCAAAATCAATAAATGTAATCACTCCTTTATTTTCAGGTAGGGTATATTTGGCAGAACAAGGAGGTAAATATTTTTATAAAGATGATAGAGGAGGAGTTATCTTGCATCCATCATCTAAAAAGGTAATGAGACAAAAAATAAATAAATATCTTGGCAAAGAAGGGTAAGCAAAAAAAAGTAAGATGTACTCTTTGCAATAAAACCTATTGGCAATTTTTATCTGTTTTAAATTTATACAAGAAGAATTTTTGCTCTAATGAGTGTAAAAAAGTTTATGGGGCTGAAAATTCAAAAAATAAAATTTTAAAATTATTTTGCAAAAATGAGTTTTGTAAAAAAGAAATACTTACAAAGGAAAAAACCAAGAAATTTTGCTCACCATCTTGTTCAAGTGAATATATGTCCAAAGTTTATAAAATGAAAATAAAAATGATGAATGATTCAAAAAATATTATTTTAAGAAAAATAAATGATGCACCAGATGAAACAAGAGCTAAATTAAGAATAAGAAAAAATATATAATTATGTTCGATTATGTAGGAGAGTATTATTCAAAAAAAGATTATCAAATAGATTTCTTTAAAAAAATAGATTCTTTTAAAGAAGAACATTTTTCTGTTGGTTACAATCCTAATGCAAAATATTACTGTTATTCAGAAGAAGAAGGTTATTCTGAAGATAGAATAAAAAATTTAATTGAAGAAAATAAACAAAATAAATTTTTAGAATTAACAAGAGGTTTAAAATTATCTTTTTTTTATGATTTAAAGGTTATAGAACAAATAGATGGAGAATTATTTTATTACTCTGATGATAAATACATTATATTCTGTAATCTAAGTACGATTTTTTACACTTATATAGATGTGTTATACTTTGTTTCAGAATATTACAAGACTTCATTAAAACAAATATTAAAGCAAAAAAATATAATTAAATATTCAGATTATAAATTAATCTATTATACAAATAATGGATATTTTGATTTTAATTTTTATTTAAAAAAATGGTCTAGGAATTTTGATATAAAATATTTTCCTTTATTTTTATATAAAGATTATTTACAGATTGAGAACAAAGATTTTAAAAATTTAAAGAGAGCAAAATATGTTGAAGATAAACTCTCAGATACTTTTATAAATATAAGAGGCTTGGGAAATATAAAATTAAAATATGAGGGTATAAGTAAAGTTACCGGAAGGATATTTTGCAAAGATGAAAGAATATATATTCAAGGATTAACAAAAGAAGAAAAAAGAGAATTGATATTACCCATTAATGAAGGAGATGAAATAATAGAATTTGATTTCTCTTCTTTTGAATATAGAATATTATATCAGATATTAGGGATAGAATTAAATTATGACCCTCATTTAGAAACAGCTAAAAGATTATTAGGAGATATTTCAAAGAGGACGGAGGCAAAGAATTTAAATTTCAAAATTCTTTATGGTGGCAATATTGATGATTTTAAGAGAGAATTAAATGACCAGCAACTTAATTATCTTGAGAATAAATTATTAATACCAAAAAAAACTTTAAATGATAAATTATTAGAAGAATATAATAAAAACAATAATATTAAAAATTATTTTGGAAGAATTATTTTACCAAAGAAAATAAATGGTTTATTGAGTAATTATATTTCTTCTACAGCTTCTGATATAATAATTTATAAGATGATATTATTATATCAGAAATTAAAGAATAAAAAGACGAAAATATTAACACAAATTTTTGACTCTATAATTATCAATATAGATAAAGATGAGAAAGATTTAATAGATGATATTGAAAAAACACTAATTAGTAATTATAAAGGTTTTAATTTTAACATAGAAAAACAATATTTAAAAGAAAATTTTGAAAAATAAAAATTCAAGTATAGGAATGGTAGGTGAAATGATTTTCGCTTCTGTTTGTTTTAGATTCAATTTAAATTGCAGTAAACCTCTAACTGATTCTTCAGATTATGATTTTATTGTAGATAATAAAAAAAAATTATTTAAAGTACAAGTTAAGACAATTTCTTGTACAAAAAATCAAGGTAAAGGGAGAAAAGAACTTTGGGTATTAAATATATCAGAAAATATTGATAAATATTTATTATATTGTGATATTATTGCAGTTTATATAGAACCTTTTGATACTTTTTATTTATTAGATTTAAATAAATTAGAAAGAAAAAGTCATTATACTTTTTACCCAGATAAAAAAGATAGTAGAGGCGTATTAGAAATGTATAAAGATAATTGGTCTATTTTTTCATAAGTTATGTTTTTATCAGAGTTAAATAATATAAAGAGAGTTATTCCATCAAGTATTAATATTGGTGATGATGTTGTTGCTTTTGAGTTAAAAAATAATGAAATTTTATTTAAAATAATTTATAAAGATGACAAGGTTATTTTATCTAAAGATTTTAATTTTGATTTAATTAGCTCTATACCTAAGAAGAAATTATCAGAAGTTTCTAAAAAAATGAAGATTGGATTAATAAATTATCCAGAGATAAAAGATAAATATTTTTTATTTTTATACAATTATGAAACAATTAAAATTTTTTATGTCAGTGATAATGATGATTTTATAAACTCATTAAGAATTGATACAGAATTTTATTCTAATTTATTAAATTTACCATGTGTGAAATCATGTTCAGAGTTTAAATATAGTCCTTTTAAAATTCTTGCATTTACAGAAAACATAATTATACAGAAGGTTTATGAAGATAGTACAGAAAAATAGGTTAAAAACTTTAAGAGATAATTTAAATAAATTATCCTCTGAGAAAATTAATTTAGTTTGTATTAAAGTTGATTTAAAAGATGAATTAACTTTGCTTTATTATTCAATCCCGATTATTTTTCCTGATGATTTTAAATCTATAGGCGCAGATATAATACATAATAAGAGTAAATTAGATTTCTATGAGATGTGTGAAGATTTTTTTGGCATAGATGAATTTACTAAATATCTATTATTTTATGATGATTCAGACATAAATAAAAACAAATTAAATTACAATATAGAGAAAAATAATAATTTAACCAAGATTAAAAAAAATATTGATAAAATATTAGCAAAAAAGTTTTGAAATATAAAAATTAATTACTATTTTTACATTATTAATAAAATTTAAAAATAATAAAAAATGATTAATCAAGAAACACTTTTGCGTTATGCAAGAAGAGAAGCAAAAGCATTAAAAAATGCTTTAAATGAAAGCCAAAGAAAGAATTTAATTTTAAAGAGGATTGGTAAGCAAAATTCTGTTTATGAGGTTATGTTTACCAATTCTAAATCTCCTGGTGCAAGAAACTTAAAAGAGAGAGTATCAACTAATCTTTTCAGCGCCGATGGAAGAAGAGGTAAAGATAGTTATACACCTCTTGAGTTGTTAATGAACAATAACAATGGGAAAAATTACAATTATGAAATTGCCGAGTTTATCAAATCTAACAAAGTAACAAAATTACCTATTTTTAGAGGCGTAAATATAGTTTTGTAAAAAATAATTAATTATATAGATAAAAATCTAGGTTTGTTTTTTTCATTCCTAGATTTTTTTTTGTCTATAATATTTAAAAGTAATGATAAAAGAATGTGTAATATCTAAGATTTCAAATGTTAATAAAAATATCTTGGTAAAAAACAGGGATAGAAATTATAAACCTGAAATTATAATTGTTAGAGATTATATTTTAGAGAAAGATTTGGAATTATGTTATTATATAGATTTAAAAACCGGATGGATAGAAGGCATAAACTCTAATGGCTTAGCTTTGATAAATTCTTCTTTGATGGTTGAGTATGATGAAAGCGAAATAAACAAACAAAGAAAAACAAATAAAATATCCAGAGAAGGAAAAATAATATTAAGAGCTTTAAAGCAAGATAAATTTAACTCTCTTATCAAGGCTCTCTTATTGCCAAATAGATTAAATGGTCATACTTTTATAAATAACAAAAATAAATCTTATAGTTTAGAATGCATACCTAACTCGAAGTTACATTTAGAGACCATAGATAACGATATTGAAGTTAGAACTAATCATGGACATAATATTAAGAAAACGGGTTATATAAGAGGGCAAGCAAAAATTTCTACAACTTCAAGGCAAATTATATCAAAGAAAGAATTAGATAATCTAGATACCAGTCAACTTTCTTATGAGAAAATATTAAATAGTTTATCAAAAGATTACATCAATTGGGATTCAAGGTTTCAACCTAATAGAAATATTGTTAAAGAAGGTAATTTATATACCACAATGCAAATGCTTTTTGACACTATGAATAATGTTATGATTCTTAGATATAATAAAGATGCTTGCAAAATAAAAAAAATAATTGACAAGAGACCTAAAGAAATAAGAAAAATAAAATTAACTTTGTTAAAAGATTTAAAATAATAATTTCTAATTATGAAAATAATTTTTATCAGTGATACACACACTAAACATGAAGGTTTAAAAATAGAACCTTGTGATATATTAATACACTCAGGAGATTTCTCTAACAGAGGCTCTATAATTGATTTTACTAAATTTATAAATTGGTTTGATAAACAACCAGCAAAACATAAAATTTTTATAGCAGGTAATCATGATTTTTGTTTCGAGAATGATAATAAAAATTTTTGTTTAGATGAATTAAAAAATTATAAAAATATACATTATCTTCAGGATTCATCAATTATTATAGATGGTATAAATATTTATGGTTCTCCTTGGACACCTTATTTTTATAATTGGGCTTTTAATGGCAGAACTAAAGATTATCAAGCAACAAATAAAAATCCTTGGTTAAGAGAAATATGTGATAAAATACCTAATAATACAGATATTTTAATTACACATGGACCTCCAAGAGGAATTTTAGATTTGCTAGATTCCTTTGGTAGCAACCCTGGTGAAAATGTTGGTTGTGAATATTTATTAAATAAAGTAAATGAAGTAAAACCTAAGTATCATGTTTTCGGACATATACATGAAGGGTATGGTATAAGAGAGCAAGATGGAATAACATTTATTAATGCTTCGGTTCTTAATTCCAGGTATGAATTAGTAAATAAACCTATTATTTATAATATATTTAAAAATAATTAGAAAATATTTTCTAAAAAATTTGGAATTACCAAATTTAGGTTGTATATTTGTAGAGTAAAAAATAACAATAGTTGTTTAGCACACAAAGCAAAGTATAAAAGAGTTATAAAATGTTACAGGCCAATTTTTTCTTTATAGGTTGTACATTACCTGGAGAAAAAATACTTTGCTTAAAAAGTTCTTTAAAATTAAAAGGAGTTAAAGAGTAAATATAGATGAAGGAACGACTTGTTTACATTGTTTCGAAATAAAACAATCAGAGTAACGATTATTAGTCTTCTATGCCTTTTGATTTTATAAAAAATGTTGAAAAAAAATATAAGTCCGATTAGCTCATCGTTAGAGCACTCACATTTAGGGAGAGGAAGTTGGTTAAATTCCAACATTGAGCACCATAAAAAGCAATAGTTAGTTTTACCAAAATCATTTCTTAAGATGATATGAATAGGTTAAAATAATTGTTTTAAATTATATCGCGGGATGGAGCAGTAGGAAGCTCGTGGGTCTCATAATCCCAAGGTCACAGGTTCGAATCCTGTTCCCGCTACAAAAGTAGAGTTTAGCTGATTCTACATAATTCAGGGTTCGAAACCTGAGATGCTATATAGTGTAGAGGGCACAACCAAACAATAGGGACCGACGATAAACTTAACAGTTGAAAATAGGTTGCGACGATAAGGGTAGCAAATGGTTCAATTCCATTTAATGGCACAAAAGTCCGTCGGTACGAGGCCGTAAGCCTGGAGGCAAGGCAAATAAAAGAGATATGTGGCGAGCTTTAAAGTAACCACTCACTAATGTTAAGTAGTGTTCATTAGATAAAATGGTTAAATATACGCCCTCTTAGATTTTGTAGGATTAACAAAACAATTATTTTAAAAAAGTTTGGTATTATCAAATATTCTTTATATATTTGTGGTATAAAAAAAAGAATACTATTTAAAAAATATAATAAAAAAAAATAAAATGGCAACAATAAATAAAATATGGTTTAAGAAGTTTAAAACTCTAATGAGGGTCTCATAAATCTATTTATTTATAGAATTAGAAAAGCCCTTAAAGTTAATTAAGGGCTTTTTTTATGTCTAAAAAATGTTCTTTGAAAAATATGGTGTAGAAGCTAACTTGGAAGAAGCGAACGGTTGAAGCCCGTTAGGAGTTGGTTCGATCCCAACCTACACCACAAAAAATTGGTATTAAATTACCAATTCATGCCCTTGTAGCAAACAGGTTTGTAGGCAATGTGCTTTTAACACATGGGGCCTGGTTCGATTCCAGGCGGGGGCACAATTTTTATAGAATACCGAGGTCGGCAATTGGTAGTCAATTCCTCTCCAAAAGGAAATAAGTGAAAGTTCAAACCTTTCTCTCGGTGCTAATAAATTATATTATGGAATTTGAAGAATCATTAATGAGAATCCAGAGAGGATTAATATTACCAAATGAATATAAAAAAGTTTGGGTGCAAGGTAGTTCTAATCCTAATAGAACTAAAATTTGTATTACTTTATTCACGAAAGATAATTATGAAATGAGATTCTTGGAATTAAAAGATTTTTCTAAGAAAGGAGAATCAACATCAATGTATATTAATCAAATACAAGAGTTGATAAACAATTAAAGATAGAGTTTTAGATAATAATTATTGTTTTGTGTTGATTTGCAGTAGGTTATAGGTTTGTTTCTATAACCTATTTGTTATATATTTGTACTATTAAATAACAATTAAAATAAATCAAAATGAAAGCAATAACACAAAGTGAAAGACCAATAGGTAAATTTTCAAACTACGATTGTTTTTACAGCGAAGATGTTGTAAAAGAAACTGAAAAGGCATTTTTAGTTTCTTTATATTTTGAAAGCATTGGCGAAAAAGCAAACAGATGGTTGCCAAAATCTAAAATTTTAGCCTATGAACATTTAGATAATAGAGATTTGATTGACAACGGAAAAGACTTTATTAAAAACACTAATTATGGTAAAAATAGATTTCAATACTTTATTAGCTCTTTTTTCACAAAAGACAATGGATCTATGATTAGAGTAGATATTAATCAAGAATATGAAGAAAGGCAATCAGACAATGATATAATTGGCGTACGTGGAATTGATTATTGATGAAAAACAAATGCAATTAATCAAAATTTTAAAATAACACTAAAAACAATCAAAATGAAATTCAAGATAAATCAAGAAGTAACATATTTAGGAGATAAAGGAATTATTACTAATTGCACTTATAGCGATTATCACCAAAAATGGTTTTATAATATTAAGGTTAAAAGAATTAACGGATTTGTAAAAGTAGTAATGGTAATCGAATCGGATATATTTAAAATTTGGTAAAAAAAAGGCGGGTAATCACTCCCGCCTAAATAACAACTAAAAATCAAAACTCACGACAAATATAATAAATAAAATCAAATAAACAATAAAAAACAAAAAAAAATGATAACACTAAACGAAACAGAAAGAGCAATTACCGAAGATGCTTTGAATCATTTTTGGCACTGGGTAATAACTAAGTTAAAAGAAGATAACTTAGGGGATATTCAACGTAAAAACTTAGAACTTGATAAAAAGCGTTTGGATGATTTATTAGCACGGTTCAGATAGCCTTGCACATAACGGTTTGCAGTAGGATAGTTTTATTTTTTGTGCGTTGGAATTAAATATTATAAATTATGACAAAAGAAGAAGCAATACATGAATTAAGAAATGGCAAAACATTAACTCACAGATTTTTTTCTGATGACGAAGCCATAAGACAACCAAGAGCCGAAATAGGTGAGTATGAGTTTGAAGATGGAGTTAAAACTTCCGCTACAATTTTTTGGCATTTTAGACAACAAGATTATTGGAACGATGGGTGGGAGGAGAAAAAATAAAATTTCCTATAACGGCTGACAATAACCGTCAGGTGGGGTTTAAATGCCCTATAACTCATTTATATGCGCTACTATATAAAAATAAATATAAAATAACTAAAATAATAACAATGGGAATTATAGAAAAAATAAAAGAAAAGCAAGAGTGGGAAAATGAACATACTTAACTTATACGCAGGTATTGGAGGGAATAGGCACTTATGGATGGTTTACTGTTGAACAAATTATTCAATGGTTTGAAAACCCAAAAATATTTCTTCATGAAATTGGAGGTACGAAAGAACGTTAATTTTCAATAGATTATAAAAATGTAAAAACAAAAAGCATTAACCGTCGTTTATCTTGTGACATTTCTTAGATATACTTCTGTTAAGTGCTTAAAGAAACGAATTTTTTGGTATTTAAAACAAAATATAATATGAAATTTACTTCAAGTAAACCAAGAGGACAAAGATTTTTTAAAAGTGTAACAATTCATTCCGAAAATTTAGATGGGAGTAAAAGAAGAATGAAAAGACCATTTTGGATTGAGCCTATTATAAAGACAGAAGAACCTTTTTTATGGTTCAATACAATGACAGGAGAATGGGGAGAAAAGGGAAATACATCTGCATATTATGGAATGAGTCACTATGGTTTTAATGATGCTTATTCTCTTAAAGCTGTAAAAAGATTAATAGCTAAATGGAATGTACCAAAAGGTACAAAATTTATAGCTTCCTTGCCTTATATAGGTTATGATTTTTTTATAACAAAGTAGCAATAATGTCTGATAGAAATCATATATAGCAATGATATAAAAAACAAAATTAAAAAATACATTAATTGAAGCAACATTGAATAAACAAAATTTTCACCAATGGTTATACAGAGTTTGCGAGATAAAATCTGGTAAATTAAAAAATGCATACGATATATTCCTCTACATTAATTTAACTGATGCTAAATTAGCTTTTATAGATGGTATGTCTGAATTAGAATATTCTGAAAGCATAAATACATAATCAGTTTATTATCAATATTTTATAAGTTTGTTTTTTTATCTTATTTGTTGTATATTTGTATATAATTAAAAATAACAAGATGAAAACAATTAAGAGACAACCTAAAATTACTTTAGCAACATTAAAGAAGTTTATTAGAGAGAATAAACAAAATTTGTTTTTGAAAAGAAAAAGTGATTTTTCAGGAATGACTGACGGAATAGAAATTATAAGAGAGGATTTTAGCCCAATTACTCTTACAGATTCAAATTTAGAAAACACTTTAGGCATACAAGGTGTTTGGGTAGTAGGCGGTTCTAGAAACTATTTTACACCTTTTGTAGAAGGTAATTATGTTGGTATTGATGTTTATAATTGTTGTGGAAGTTTTTTATTAACAACTAAAATTCAATAACATGGTGACAATTACATCATTATACATAAATGATTTCTCTTACAATAAAAATACAAATTGTTTTTCTGCTGAAATATCTGATTTACCAACTGTTAAAGTAGGAAAAAATACACAAATAAAATTAAATAATCACAAGACAGGAAATTTTAGATTATTCAAGTTTAAAAATGCCGATATGGACAGCTCTCAAGAAGATGTTTATGGATGGCGTTATGAATCACATGATGGGATTAAATTATTAATTGTAAATGACTAAATTAAATAAGATGAGTATAGCAAAACAACCAAAGGAATTATTTTTTGATATAGAGACAATCCCAAGATGTAAGTGGGAAGATTTACCTATTGAATTAAAAAAAATCTGGCTTGAGAAACAACATTTCAATAATGTAGATAATGAGCTAAAATTCCAATCTAATAAGAAATCTATAGAACTAGACTTAGAAATTAGGCAAGAATTTTCAGAAGGTGTAGATTTAAGTCATGAATATATTTGGAATAAGTATTCTCCTCTACACCCAGAGTTCGGTCAAATATTAGTTATATCAATTGGGTTAATAAAAGCAAACAATGCTACTGAAATTAAAACCATACCCGGCGGAACTGAGTTGGATATGATTACTAAATTTTTTCAATTCTTATATGATAACCCTCATTATATTTTATGTGGTGTAAATATCAAAGGATTCGATGCTCCTTATTTATTTCGTAAATCAATAGAATATGGCTTAACACTTCCTGGCCAATTAAAAATATTAGGAAAGAAACCTTGGGAAATTAATATGCTTGATTTAGGAGAAGATTATAGAGGAGGAATGAGAAATATGGTCTCGTTAGATTTGATGTGTGAATCTTTAGGTATAAAATCTTCTAAAGATAAATTTGCAAATTATGAAGTTTCAAATTTGTATATGAAAGGGATTGTTAAAAAAGAAGATGTGATAGAATATTGTGAAAAAGATGTTAAGGCAACGATAGAATTATTCCTAAAAATATATAATTAAATTGCACAAAAATAAATAAAATGGAAACAAAGTATTTTAAAGAACAATTTGAAGGCTACACCCATAGATTTATTGTGAAATTGAAAATCGATAATGATTGGAGAAATGATAAGAATATTCATATTTATTCAAATTCAGATAGTTATCAAAAGTTAGAAGATTTTATTAATAAAAAAAATCTGATAAGGTAGTTGGGTTTGAAATTGTCCATAAAGCATCAAAAAAGCAAGATGAAATAGACTCAAAGTTTATAGACGAGGTATTAGGCAGTCTATAAACTTGTCAATGGAATTTTAAATTTATGCAAGAAAAAATAAGATTAGGTAATACATTTAAAACGGAGATTGAGGGAGTAAAATACTCAGCTTATATTACTTCTGAATATATAAGATTTATAACATCTTATCATTTAATTATTAGTAAAAAAAAATCAGTAAAATTCCTTTGGTTCAAATTTTATATTAATGAGTGGACGCACGATTATGTATTTGGATATGATAACCAAAAAGAATATTATGAAATTGCTGATGTAAAAAGTGGTGCAGTATAGCGATATCAGATTATTATAATAAACAACAAAATATAAATAAGAGAAAACTTGAAAAAGAAAGAATAATACATAAATCTGAAATTTAATGTTTAACAAAAAAATTCATAGTTAAATGGAATACACAAAAAACGACCTTAATTGGTTAATGAAAAAAACTGAAGATTGTTCTGAGAGATATATGGAGGCAGAACAATTTATATTAGAAATAGCTAGCATGAAATGGTATCATAGATTTTTTTTATTGAAAAAGATACTTAGATTTCTTGAAAGCCGAAATAAATATAATTTTTAATCTGTTGATTTATAAAGAGTTATAGGTTTGTTTTTCTTGTTTTATTGTTGTATATTTACACTATAATTAACAACAAAAAACAACAAGATGAATTATATATCAAAACAAGATAAAATAAAAAGGTTAACAACCAGTCAATTAAAAAAAATTGTGAAAGAAAAATATCCAAATGCGGTAAACATTAAATTGGGAGGTAATAATATTACAAATGGTATTTGGTTTGATAAAGACCAAAATGCTAAACATCGAACATTTATTCCTGCTTAATCATGAACTATAAAATAATACAGGATGAAAAATTATTTAGAGATTTTATTGCTTGGTTACCCGATTGTAAACACAATGAACAATACTATATTACTCTCTTAGGTAGAAATAAATACCTAGAGGATAGAACACAATTATCTTCTAAGGCACAATTAAAGAGATTAACTTCTTCTAAAGATTATATTTATCAAAAAGTAAAACAATTAGAAGTTGAGATTGGTGCATACCAAGATAAAGGCAACCCTATTCCTCAAGAAGCATTAGCTCTTTATATTTCTGTTAATCCAAGAGATTTAATTAAAGCGACAAAAAACTCACTAAAGAAATTTGCAGACTTAATCACAGAAGATTATAGAGGGTATAATCCTCATAGTGAAGTATTAAGTCAAATACAAGAATCAACAGGTACGAAACATTTTATGGATTTTGATTTTGATGGCATAGAATATACAGAAGTATTAGAACAATTACAGGGTAAGATTAATTTCAATGCTCTCGTTATCTTAAAGACAAGAGGTGGTTTTCATTTACTCGTTAAGTTAGATTTAATTGATTCTAAATTTAAAAACTCTTGGTATCAATCAATTTCAAAAATTGAAGGTTGTGATGTTAAAGGTGATAATTTAATTCCTATGGTAGGATGCGCACAAGGTGGATTTGTGCCACATATTATTAAAATTTAAAAATAAAATTATGTTTATAGAAAGATTTTTCAATCCACAAATACAAAATACAAATGAATGTATTTTTTATAATACAAAAGAAGCATTAGAAAATTGCAAAAAACATTATTCACTCATAAGGCATTACTCTTTTAGAGGAAACCAGTATATTAAATTCGATGGCAAAGATATATTATGGAGTGATGGTAGCAAAGTTGATAAAAGAAAATTGCCAAAAAGTGGTAATGGATGGGGTAAGTATTTTAGTGCGATACACAACAGGTGCTCATTCTAAATTTACACATATTATTAAAATTTAAATAAAATGAGATATTTCTTAATTAGTTATAGGTTAGAAAGCAAACAAGCTTTTCAATATGGACAATTGTTAATAACATCAATAAATTTTCCTTCATATAAATCAATTTGTGAAAAAATCCCTATTGAAAATTCTTTTATCTTTATCGTAAATATTTTTGAATTTAAAAACAAAAAAGATTTTATCAATTATATATCATAAAAATAAATTATGACACAATTAGAAGAGAGTACTTTAATGTTGGTAACCACTCTAGAATATTATCCAGGAAAAACTTCTGAGGAAATAAAAAAAATACAGATTGGTTAAAAAATATTTCTATATTTGGGGTAGAAACATGGTTAAGCAATGGAGTAAAAAAAGGTTATATCAGAGATAAAGTTAATAAAAATGGAGAAATTATTTATTTTTGTACTGCAAGAGGAAAGAAAGAGAGATATAAACAATTTGGTTAAACAGTTTTAAAATTTGAATTAATGAAAATATTAGTAGCGATAACATTTGTCTATGGAGCACTGAATGTATTTTGTAGATTATTTAGGCAGCCTTGTATTAGTTTGCCTTTTTCAAGTATTGGTTTTGGAACAAACCAAGATAATAGTTCTATCGGAAAAATTTTAATTTTATTTGATGTTATCTTTTTTTATTTTAGTTTGATATTTCAAACTTATTATTGGTTATTCTTATGAAAATAAAAATTAACAACATATCAGTTTTAATTAATTTTATTCCAAGTCTCTGGAAAATGTATTTCTTTCGTTTTTATAAGAGAGGAATCACAGGTAGGACTTTTCTAAATGTATTTTTATTAGGATTTCAGATAAGAATAATAAAATATAAGAAACTTAAAGAAATTTCTATAGAAGAAATTAAAGAAATTATAAAAAAATAAATTATATCATGAAAGACGTTGGAAACTTAATTTTAATAGTAGGTTCTATATTAATTATTAGTTTTTTTATAGACTTAATTATTTTAAAAATTAAATTTAAATCTTATAAAAAATATAAAAGAAATAGCAAAGGTGCTATTTCAAGAATTGAAAAAACATCTTATAGTGAACAATATTTCTATATTTCATATCTTGATAAAAAAACAAATAAATGGCATTATGCTCTTGAGGCAACAACTGATTTAGAAAGGATACCTAAATATACAATAGGTAGATATTGGATATGCGAATTAAGAAGTTATGATATTGATTCAGCTATAAGAATAGCAGACAATTACACCTATGAAGAATTTTATAATAAATTTAATAATTCTATATTCAAGGAAGTTGAATCAAATAATCAAAAGCGGCACAAATTAGATAAAGAAGCAAAAATAGAAATAAATAATAAGCTTAAAAATTTTAAAAGATAAATAAGTTATATATGGAAATATTACAAAAAACCTTTTGCGTTGGTGATATACACGGAGAGTATGATAAATTAGAAAAGGTTCTAGAGTTATCTAGGTTTAATAAAGAAAAAGATTTATTAATTACATTAGGAGATATTGTGGATAGAGGTAAGGATTGGAGAAAATGTGTAGATATTTTATTTACAATAAAAAACAGAATAGATATTTTAGGAAACCATGACCAATCTTTTCTTTACTATATTGATACAGATATTGATATGTTTGGGGGCAATTATGGTTCAGCTAAAACAATAGAACAATATGAAGAAATCTTAGATAAGAAACCTTATGAAAATTTCTTTAGAAATCAAATTCCATTCTATGTTGATAATGAAAACAGATGCTTTGTTCATGCAGGATTTGATAGAGAATATTCTATTAAAGATAATATGGTCGATACATTATGTTGGGATAGAAAATTACTGGCGAAAGCTTTAAGTTGTTCTCCAGGAGATAGGTTAAAAACAATAGATGATTTTAAAGAAATTTATATAGGACATACTCCAACATTTCTTTATAATAAAAAAGGTAAAATCCCAACATTTAGCGGAGAATTAATTTGGAATTTAGACACAGGTTCAGGCAAAGATGGCTTGTTAACAATGATGAATATCGATACAAAAGAGTATTGGCAAGCATAGTATTTATAACTCTTTGATTTATAGTTTTTTACAAAATTGTTTATCATTTTATTTCTTTGTATATTTGTGTATAATTAAAAACAACAAGATGGGAGTAGATACCAAAGCAATCCTTAGAAAAGGAGTTACAATTGAACAAATAGAAAAGGCGATATCTCAAAAATATACAGATGTTGAAGTTAGAGCATCAAGTAATAATTTTATGTATATAGCATTCAAAGATGGCAACGACCAAAGACAACTTGCTATATGTTTTTCAAGCTCTTGTGAAACAGATAATGGAATCTCAGGCGTTTGGACTTCACTTGGAATGTGGGGCAATTCGATTGAGATAGCAAGATACCTTTGCGAAACATTTGGCGGTTATCTTGATGAAAATGATTGTGATGAAGAGGGGTTTTACCCTATCAATTTTCATCTTTATTCACAAGGAACTGAATTTACAAAATTGGATGAGTTTAAACACAAAGTAATCAAAGAAGTTGGTTATGATAAATTAACTTCTGTTATGAAATTGCTTAATGAATATTCAGAGAATGTATTAATAAAAAATAATTAAAAAAATATGAAAATAACAGGAATAATAAATGGAACAAAAAAGATGGTTATAACGCCTTCTAATCAAAGTCAAGATGATAAGAAATTGATTGAAATGTTTAAAGATGGTGGAATTTTTGAGATTAAATATCTTGAAGAAAATTCTACAATTTTAGGCGAAGCAGTTACAGGAGGATTATTAATTACCGAAATTAAAAAGGAAGATAAAACAGATTTTAGATAAAATTATGATAACTTTAGATATTTTTAAAAAATTACCAAATTCAGAACCTTTTATAATGGGTCTAGCATTTGATGATAATACAGGCGTAAATTTAGATGGCACAAGAGAATTAAGAAAGTTTGTTGCCAAGAAAGGACAAATTGATGATTGGACACTTTATTTAGGAATGCCTGATTGGGATTATGAGGAAGTAATGAATATGGGTTCTAAAATTTATGATAAGAAAAACATCATGAATGTTATAAATTGCGATAAAGAAGTATTAAATTTATACAGATTTTAAAACAGAAAATTATGATAGATATTGCTAAAATAAAAATCGGAGATAAGGTACATTATCAACCAAATCATTATAAAGAAGATGATAAATATGAGAATGGTATTGTTAAAGAGATACCTGAAAAGTCTTTAGATTCTATTCGTGTTGTTTATAATTGTGGTGGTAATTGGAAAAATTATAAAGAATATACAAGTGCATTAACAAACATCAATGACTTATTTTTAAATTGGAAACATTAAAACTATGATACATTATTATTTAGGGGATTTATTTGCCCACAAAGATAAATTTGATTATACAGCACATGGTTGCAATTGTTTTCATTTAATGGGTGCAGGAATAGCAAAACAAGTTTCTTTAAACTTCCCTAATACTTATTTAGCCGATATACAAAACTCAATAAAAGGTGATGTGAGCAAGTTGGGAGATTATACTTTTGATAAAGAAGATAAAATTTTAAATCTTTATACTCAATATCAACCAGGCAAAAATGTTGATTACGAAGCGGTGAAAAAAGTATTTAAAAAATTAAATATTGATTTTAAAGGAAAACATATTGCAATACCTCGTATAGGTTGTGGTATAGCAGGAGGTGATTGGTCTCTAATATCTAGAATCATATATGAAGAATGTAAGGATATTAATATAACCGTATTTTTATATGAGAAGGATTTTATGTATCCGAATTCACTTTATTATTCTATGAGAGATGTTGTTATAGATGGGCATAAGGTTATCTTTCAGGGTTTATTAGGTTATGCAACAGATGGAGTAAATTTTAAAAAAGTAAAAAAATTTTTATAATGATATTAGATTTAACAAAAGGATTCGGCGATTACGAAAACTATAAACTTTTTAAGTTTCCTGATGAGTCGATAAAATTCATTTTAAAAACAGATGAGATAATAGAAACTGTGGTAACTAGGTTTAAAAACAATGATGATTTGATTTCATTATTATTTGTTTCAGATGTTATTCAGAGAGTACAAAAAGAAAAACCGATATTATATATCTCTTATATGATGTATCAACAAGATGATAGATTATTTGATAAAAAAGAAAGTTATGGTTTAAAAACTATCTCAAATCTTGTTAATCAATTATTTTTCTCAAACATCATAATATTTCATCCTCATTCAGATAAGGTAGAGTTTATAAACAATGTAGAAATAAAAGACAATTTTTATTTTATCTATGAAACTTTAGCTATCATATTTAAAGATTTAAATGTTTTTCCAACTTGGGTTATACCTGATAGTGGCGCATATAAAACACAAATAAAACAAATTGATAAATTGAATATTAACAATTATATTGTTTGTGCAAAATCAAGAGATAAATTAACAGGAGAATTGACACAATCAATTAACACAGAAGATTTACAGGGTGAACCTTGTATTATTTTCGATGATATTTGTTTAGGAGGAAGAACATTTATTGGCATTGCAAAAGAATTAAAGAAAAAGAATGCGGGTAAACTATACTTAGCCGTATCTCATGGTATATTCAATCAAGGTATAGAGCACTTGTTGGAATATTTTGATTATATCTTCACAACTGACTCGCATTGTGATATAAAAAATGAAAAATTAATTATACTTAAAAACATTTAATATGAAAAAAATAGCAATTTTTATTTTTATAATTTTTCTTTTATATTATATAGGAAACAGAAATCAAAAAATTAAAATCTTAGAAGATGCAATATCTTTGGATATATATACAGAAGATGCTAAAAAATATAGAGATTCAACTTTTTATTATTTAAACAAAAATGATTCTCTGTATCAATTTTATAAAACAAAATGTGAAAACTCATTAGATACTGCATTTTTTTATGAAAAGAAATTAAATAAAAATAATTAAAATTATGAAAAGAAAAAAAATTATAAAAACACTTGAAAGAGAGCTTTTTGATTTAGAAAAAAGGTATAAAATTTCAGTAGACAATATGGATAATATTTGTGCCGGTATAGAAAAACATGAAATATTAATGTTAAAACATTTCTTAAAATTATTAAAAAGAAATAAAATTAAGAAGCATAATGATAATTAAACCTAAAAATAAGATGATAGATGTATTCGATATTAATTATGATGTTATCTTAGAAGAAGCTTATATTAAACATAAAAAATTAATTGTTGCTTTTGACTTTGACAATACTATATTTGATTATCATAAGAAAGAGGTTGATTATAGTAAAATAATTAATCTATTAAAAGAATGCCAAGATTTAGGTTTTATATTAAAATTATTTACCTCTGAAACATCAAAAGATAAATTAGATTGGAAAATAAAATATTGCACCGAAATCCTTGGTTTAAATATTAATCAAACAAAGAATGAAAATGATTTAAGTAAGGTTTATGCAAATATTTATTTAGATGATAAAGCCGGGTTATATGAAGCTTTTTCTAGGCTAAAATTTTTGGTTAATAAAATAAAATTACAATCTAATGTAAACCAATATTTTAATTATAATTTTTAACACAATAAAATAAACAAAATGAATTTAAGAGCAGATGGGATTTTTCCTACAGGATTAACTGATGGTTATAAATTAGACCACAGAAGACAGTATATTAATGGCACCACAGATGTTGTTGCAAATATGACACCACGCAAATCAAGGATACCTGGAGTAGAAGGTGTTGTTGTCTTTGGGGTGCAATATTATTCTTTATCAACATTAATTGAAATTTGGAACAGAGATTTCTTTCAGAGAGATATAAATGAGATAACAGATGATTATGTGCAAGAGTTAATAGAATATACATTATCTCCTGAGACAGTAAAAGAAATGGGAACTGAACATTGGACAGCTCTACATAAACTTGGATATATGCCTCTTGAAATAAGGGCATTAGAAGAAGGAACAATTTGTCCTATTAAAGTTCCTTGTTATACGGTTCGTGAAACACATCCTGATTTCTTTTGGTTGGTAAACTATATTGAAACGGATATGTCAGCAGAAACTTGGCCCTTAATGACGACGGCAACAATTGCACATGAATATAAAAAAATATTTCACAAGTGGGCAAAGAAAACAGGTGGTGACTTAAACTTTATTGACCTACAAGGACATAATTTTTCATATAGAGGTAACTTTGGAAGAGAGGCAGCATTATTAGCAGATATGGGACACCTTACCTCATTTAGGGGCTCAGATACTTTTCCAGGTAGAAAAAGAATGAAACAATATTATAAAGCAAAACAAGATGGCTTTAAGGATATTATTTCTTGCTCTGTCAGTGCCACCGAACACGCCGTTATGTGTTCTTCGATTGGATTTTTTATTAAAAAAGATGGATTAACTTGGGAAAAATATGGAGAGGCAGAATTTCAAGTATTTAAGAGGTTAATAACAGAATTATATCCATCAGGATTTGTATCTATTGTGAGTGATACATTTAATCTCTGGAAAGTATTGATGGATTTTATTCCACGTTTAAAAAATGAAATTATGGCAAGAGATGGTAAAGTTATCATACGCCCTGATAGTGGTGACCCAGCAGATATTTTATGTGGTTTAAATATAGAAGAATATAATACATTAGAGGAAGCAAAAGAAGATTTCAAAGAAGACTTATATGATAATACTGTTCATGGAGAACCAGAGTTTACAATTGATACAACAAGAATTATAAAAGTAAATAATCAATATTATGAATTATCAGAATCAACCGAATGGAACAGATATGATAAACAATATTATTTTATTGAAGAGATGGAAATTAATTCTAAAGAAATAGATTCAAAACCATCTTATAAAGGTGTTGTAGAATTACTTTGGGATACATTTAAAGGTACTTTTGTTACAGGAGAAGATAGTAAACAGTACAAAGTATTAGACAGTCATATTGGTTGCATATATGGTGATTCTATAACATTAGAAAGAGCAGAAAACATTTGTTCAAGATTAGCAAAGAAAGGTTTTGTTTCTACAAATTGGGTGGCAGGTATTGGTTCTTATACTTATCAATATGTTACAAGAGATACATTTGGGTTCGCACAAAAAGCAACATTCACAAAATTTATCTTGGATGGAGAGGAGATTGGTTGTGAAATTTTTAAAGACCCAATCACAGATGATGGGACAAAAAAATCTGCAAGAGGTTTGGTTATGGTATTAAAAGATGAGAATGGTAAATATTATTTAAGAGACCAAGTTTCAGAGGAAGAATTCAATAGTGATGAAAATGAATTAAAAGTTGTATTTAGAAATAGTGAAATTATAAGAGATTTTAGTTTAGAAAAGATAAGGGAATCTTTAAATAGTAAATTATAACTAATTGATTTTAAACAGAATACAATTTTGTTTAACTCATAGAAGAATGTTATATTTACACTATAAATAAGATAAAACAAATGATTATGAGTGATTATTATGAAGCAGAAATAGAGCCAATTATTGGAATGTATTTAGATAATGGTAAAAAGAAAAGTAAGATTAAAAAAACTAAAATGAAATGTAATCATTGCGGACATATTGATTATATATTACAATGTCCTAAATGTGGACATGGTATGTTTAAATATCACAGTAACTTTTAGCATCACGGTAGGCAGCTAACAGATGTTGACCAATTTAAAATCAATGATATGTCAAGAACAATAGAAAAATGTAATGGTCAGTTAGTTTCGTTTTAAAATTATTTATGATGAAAGTAGTTAAAATAAACAAAAGTTATAGAAGTGGAACGAAAGAACACTTTTTGGTTTTATTAGATGAGCCATATTCAAATGATGATATTGATTTTCTTGTTGAAGAATGGTGTGAAAGTGAATCAAGTGGAATGAGTTACGGTTACACTTATGAATGGTTGTTTGTTGAAGATAATGAAATTATTAATACCATTCTTAAAGACAAGATAAAAAACACAGAAACACAAATAGAGACACTTAAAACCAAAAAGTGTGAAATGGAAAAACACTTAAAATAAGAACAAAACTATGTTAGAAAACGAAAATTATGAATACAAAAAAACAAACTTAGAGGCAGAAAAGCCTACATTAAACAAAGGTGCTGCTATAGGTAATGCTTTTCGTTCTACTTTAATCGAATTGGGCTTTAAAGAAATTCCACACTCAACCATAACAGCAAGTTTAACTTATGATTTAGGGAGGAATAGGCAACTATCATTTGGTAGTATTCAAACACCAAATGAAATGCTTTTTATCTATGAGGTAGATGAAAAAGACTCAAGAAAAATAAATGACTTGGTTTGCTTGAGAAACTACGATTATGATGGATATACAAACATTGAGCAAATAAAAGAATTGATAAAATTTCTTACAGGTCGTATCTTTTAGCATTTTAAGGCTGTTGCACCAAATGGCGACACGGTTACAGGATGTGTCACAAGTGGTTGGTTTAAAGGAAATACTGTCAGAACGAATGACTAACTTAAACAAAAAACAAAATATTGATTTCTAATAAGTTATAAATTCGTTTGTCCTATAACAAAATTGTATATTTACATTATAATTAAAATAAAAAGATGAAATTTCAAGATTTAATGTACTTTGGTTATGAATGGGATACCGATAGTAAAAAAAATGAAACTGATTTTATTAAAGAAATAAAAGAAAAGTTTCCAAATGTAGAGTTACAAGATGCATATGATAATATCAAAGGTTATCGTCAAGAGGTTTATTTAAAAGAAACTGAAAATGATAATTATTGGGCTTGGTTAATTGCTTTTGGTTGGTTAGAACTTTCTTTAACAGGACAATTAATGCTTATGGATAAAGACCAAAAGGAGAAACTTCAGAATTATATCAACCTTGCTAAAAGTCAATATCCGAAAAAATTTAAAAGTTATGGAAAGTGAAAATAAAAATATTATTCAAAAACAAATAGAAGCTATTTTAAATGATAGTTATAGAAAAGAATTGTTTAAAGCATTGCATAATTTATATTCAAGGTCAATGCCAATAGTAGTAAAAATAAAAGATAATCAATTTCAATATTGTTATTCAGAAGAAGTAGAACAATTAGCCGAAAAAATAAGAGAACAAATACAATTTAGAGAGAATCAATTTTATCAAAATATTGATTCGAAATTTTTATCTCGAAAGTCTAAATAAAAACAATAGAGGCTATTATAAACAATAAATTTATAACTTACTGATTTTAAAAGGTTTATAAACTTTATTTATTTGTTTTATTATTGTATATTTACATTATAATTAAAAACAAGATGACTTTTAATCAATTAGAAAACACATTACCGCAAATCTTAAAAGATAAATTAGAAGATTTGAAGAGCTATAAAGAAAATCCCCAATATCATCCTGAGGATAATTGTTACATACATATTCAAACAGTAACAGAAAGATGTATTAGCACAAATATTTCAGAATTAATTTGTTGCGGAATTTTACATGATATTTGCAAAAAAGATTCTTCAAGAATTAATACCAAGACAGGATTTAATATGTCTCCAGGGCATGAAGATTATGCTTGTAGATTAATTAATAATAATCAAGATATTAAGGATTGGATTATTAATTTTATGAAAGCAGATTTAGATATGGTTATTTACCTTGTTAATAATCACATGAGAATTAAACAGATGAGCCAAATGCGTCAACATAAACAAGATATAATGACTTCACATCCATGGTTTAAATATTTGGTTGTTTTTAATGGTTTTGATAATATGATATGCAATCAAGAACAAGTTGATTATTTTATAAATGCAGGATTAAAATTATAAAGCAAATTAAAATCAATAAAAACTTATAAATATGAAATCAGAATACATTTCAGAAAAAGAATATTATTTATGGTTTTTAGAAAATGACGCAAGACCATATAAATAAAAAACATTAAACATTTCTACTATACTTAAATGTATAAATTGTTGTAAAAGTGGCTGGTGCAAGTAATGTTGCAGCTTATTCTATATAGTGTTAATGGATTTGGTGGGGAAAAG
>Ga0116178_10000357_pt1 | contig 41758 bp, 40 predicted proteins | sample AD_STIC12_MetaG_FD_89880 | JGI IMG/M metagenome (GOLD analysis project Ga0116178, IMG submission 89880) | Active sludge microbial communities of municipal wastewater-treating anaerobic digesters from USA - AD_STIC12_MetaG | ecosystem: Engineered > Bioreactor > Anaerobic > Digestate | place: USA...
CCACGCCGCTGACCAGCCCCGTGGTTCCTATTTCTTGACCAGCTTCTCACGCGGCGAATATCGTATAATAGCTGCGCCCCGTGAAGCGGGTTGGAAAGCGCTTAAGGGGATGGAATTGGCCGGATACGCCGAAATCCAGACGCAAGCGTCGCCGCCTGCAACGCCGATGGACCGCCTGGTGGCGCTTCTTCGTCCTGAGCTGGCCGACGTTGAGCGGCTGCTTGCCGAGCGGGCCGCTAGTCCTGTGGCGACGATTCCTGACCTTTCGAGCTACCTGATCGCGGCCGGCGGCAAGCGCCTGCGGCCTGTTCTGACGCTGGCTTCGGCCCGGGCTGTGGGCGGGCGCGGCGGAGAAGCGGTTTGCAAGCTGGCTGCGGCGGTGGAGTTCATCCACACGGCCACCCTGCTCCATGATGACGTGGTCGATGACTCGGACCTGCGCCGCGGCAAGGCGGCGGCCAAGAACGTCTGGGGAGCTTCGGCCTCGATCCTGGTCGGCGACTTCCTGTTTGCCCGCTCGTTCACGCTGATGACCGAAACGCGCGACCTGCGCATTCTCGACATTCTCAGCCGCGCTTCGTGCGTGATCGCCGAGGGCGAAGTGCGCCAGCTGGCGGCGCTGGGTAAAGTCGACCTGTCGTTCAACGAATACATGGCGATCGTCGAAGCCAAGACGGCGGCGCTGTTCGAAGCGGCCTCGCGCGCCGGCGCCTATACGGCGACGAACGATGACGCGGTTGCCGATGCGATGGGCGAATACGGGCGCAGGCTGGGCCGCGCGTTTCAGATCGTCGATGACCTGCTCGATTACGGCGGCCTCACCTCGGTGATCGGCAAGGCCGTGGGCGACGACTTCCGGGAAGGCAAGCTGACCCTGCCCGTGCTGTATGCGCGCGAAGCGGCGGATGCGGCGGACCGGAAATTCTGGGACCGCGTGATGGGTGAACGCACACAGACCGAGAGCGACCTCGCACACGCTATCCACCTGATCCGCTCGTCGGGCGCGGCAGAGCGCACGCTGGAGACGGCGCGTGTGGAATCAGCAGCAGCGCAGGCCGCGCTCGCGCGGGCTTCGCGTGGAGTTTTCCACGATGAGCTGGCCGAGCTGGCCGATCATTGCGTGAACCGGGCGTTCTAGCTCAGGCGATATCTGCGCCGACGAGTCCGGCTGCGACGCCTGAGCGGCGGACGCGCCAGTGAATCCAGATCGACACCAGCGACAGTGCGCCGAAGGCGATTGCGGGCATCTGGCCGCCGAGGATGGTTGAAGCAACAGCAACCACAGCTGCGTTGAGCGCCCAGAAGGCGTGGACGAGCGACACCTGCCAGTGATGCAGCCCGGCTTTCATGGCGATCTGGTAGGTGTGGTCGCGATGGGCGGCGAACAGCTTCTTCCCGTGCATCGAGCGCCAGGCGAGCGTCATCAGCACGTCTGACAGGAAGGGCAGCAGGAGCATTGGCGGCACGAACAGCAGGTCTGGCCGCAGGCGGACAAATTCGAGACCGAGCCCGCCGAGGATAGCGCCGGCGAAATACGCGCCTGCATCGCCCACGAACAGCTTGCCGGGGATGTTCCAGACCAGAAAGCCTGCGAGGCCACCGGCGACAGCCATCGACAGCAGCGCAAGCGTCCATGCGCCGGTGAAGGCTGCGCACAGGCTGAGCCCGAGCGCGGCGATCAACGCCATGCCCATGGCGAGGCCGTTGGCGCCATCCATGAAGTTGACGGCATTGATGACGACGACGAGCCAGAACACCGATCCTGCAATGGCGAGCACGTAGGGCAGCTGGATCATCACGCCGGGCCAGAGGACAAGCGTTTCGACGCGAGCGCCGAACACAGCCATCGCGACAGTGATTGCCATCACCAGCAGCAGCCGGAAGGTTGCGCGAATGTGGAGGATGTCGTCAGCGAGCCCGAGCAGCATGGCGCACAGCGCGCCCGAACCGGTGACGAGGATAATGCTGTCGAGATCCCATTCCGTGAACTCGGTGATGGCGACGGTTGCGAGGAAAGCCGAGATCGTGACAGCGAGGCCGCCGGATGTCGGCACGGCGCGGCGCTGGATTTTCCGCGCTTCGGTGGGCGCATCCATGATGCGCACGGACATCATCACGCGGCAGAGCAGAGCCGAGGGCGCGGCGGCCAGCACGAAGGCCAGCAGGATGCGGATGGGTTCGGCCATGGCGTCTGGCTAGCGCAGATCGGCCGTCGCGGCCAAGCGTCTAGTCATTCGGAAGATCGGGCATGCCGCGGAACAGCGTGGGGCGGACCCAGTATTTGCGTTTCTTTTCGCTGATGCGGCGGGCGGCTGCTTCGGCAGACGCATCATCCGCGAATATGCCGAAACAGGTGGGGCCGCTGCCGGACATGCGAGCGAACAGGCAGCCCGGCTCCGCCCTGATGATCGTCAGCGCACGCTCGATTTCCGGGCAAAGGGCCACAGCGGCAGGCTGCAAGTCGTTGCGATAGTTCGCCAGCGAGGCCGCGTATGATTCGAGGTCTCCGGCCCATGGCGGATCGGTTTCGCGGAAGGTACGATTCGCGCCGAGCTGGTCGAACCTGTCGAACACGCGGCGGGTTTCCAGCGTGATGCCCGGATTAACCAGAACCGCCGGCATATCAGGCGCCGCGACATCGATCAGTCGCTCGCCCGTGCCGCGCATCACCAGCGGGCGCAGGCGCACGCAGGCAGGAACATCTGAGCCCAGCTGGATGGCGAGACGCTCCAGCGCGGCTTCGCCGAATTCGATGCCCCACATCTCGTTGAGGACATGCAGCGTGGCGGCTGCATCCGACGATCCGCCACCGACGCCGCCAGCAATCGGCAGGACCTTGTGCAGCACCAGGGCCGCGCCCAGCCCTCCCCGCTCGCAGGCTTCGCGCAGGGCCATGGCGGCGGCCATGGTGAGATTGTTGGGAGCGTTTTTCAGCTGCTTCGCGCCCGGGCCTTCGACGCCCAGCGACAATTGCGGCGCGGGACGCGCCGAGATGCGGTCTGCCGCGCGCGTATCGGCAAACATCACCAGACTGTCGAGCGGGTGCAACCCGCCGGGACCCGGCGGGCCCACATGCAGGTAGAGGTTCACCTTTGCCGGCGCCCAGGCCGTGGTGAAGTTCGCGCGATTTGGCGACAGGCTCATGGGCGCGAAGCTAGACTCGCAGATGGCTTCGCTGGCAAGCCCTTCTCGAGCTTGCCACGCAGGGTTTGTTCGCGCTCCGGCCCCGGAGCAAGACGCAGGGCGGCCGTCCACTGATAACGTGCTTCGGCTTCACGTCCGACGCGCCAGTAGGCGTCGCCAAGGTGGTCGATGATCTCCGCGTCGGCGGGAGACAGACCCGTGGCGCGCTCCAGTTCAGCGACGGCTTCGGCATAGTGACCAAGTCGGAAATGGGCCCAGCCGAGACTGTCGATGATGTAGCCCTGATCGGGCCGCGCCGCCGCCGCGCGGCGGATCAGCGAGAGACCCTGTTCGACGTGCTCGCCGCGTTCGACCCAGCCGAAGCCGAGGAAATTCTGGATTTCCGGACGATCCGGCTCGATCGCCAGAGCAGCGACGGCGTCTGCTTCGGCGGCTTTCCAATTGCCGCCTGCGCTGAGGGCATTGGCGCGCGCGAACAGGACGCGCCAGTCGGGCGTCTTTGCTTCATGATCGGCCGCAATGATCTCATCATAGAGCTTGCGGGCGCGCTCGTGATTGCCGTTGATGCGGTTAAGATCCGCAACGGCGACTGCGATATCGCGGCGCTTCGACGAGGCCAGCGCCTGATCGGCGGCGACCAGGGCTGCGCCCGGATTGTCCAGGCCATTCAGAAGCCATGCCTGCCGTATCAAGGCCTCGGCGCGCCAGGGCGATGTCGCCTGTATTTCCTGCAGGACCTCGACGGCGTCTTCGGCGCGATCCTGCTGATCGAATGCGTCGGCGAAGGCCAGCCTTGCCGGCGCCAGTTCCGGATCAAGCCGCAGGGCGAGCGAATAGCGCATCGCGGCGATCTCGGGGCTGGACCGGGCGATGCCGCCGGCGGAGGTGAGATAGATCACGATCGCCGCGCCCTGCCGCGCAGACAGCTTAGGCCGGGCGACGGGTTGGCCCTTTTCAAGCAGCGCCAGTGTATAGTCAGTCAGTGAAGTTGGGCCATTCTCACTAACCTCGAGTGCGATCGCCTTGCGCGCGCCAGCGAAGTCGCCGCGTGAAGCCATCAGACGCGCGTTAAGCGATGCGATCAGCTCGCGGGACGCGAGCGGAAGGCGCTGGGCCTGATAGAAAGCTTCGATCGCTTTCTCGTCGCGATTGGCGCCGAGATACATCAAGCCACGCACCGCAGCCTGTTCACCCGTGAGACGGGCGGATACCTGCGTCAGGGCAGCGACGCCTTTGTCAGCGCTTTCAAGCGAGGTCAGCCAGGCAACGAGGAACCCGGCGACGTCGGTGTTGAGCGCGCCGAGGTTTGCCGTCTTCAGGCGTTCCAGCGCGGATCGTGTCTTGCCGCTGCCGATCTCGTCGATGACCAGAACGAGCTGTGCGCTGGGCGATTGTTGCGACACCGAAGCGTCTGCGCCGGCGACCATGCGCGTGGCCTCACCCGCGTCGCCCGAGATCAGGGTCGAGAACGTGGCGCGCTCGAGCAAGCCAGCATCGGTCTTCGCGGCGCCGAACGCCCGCCGGTAGTAGGCTGCAGCCGCGGAGGCATCGCCCGACATGCCCGCATATCGCGCGGCGATGAAATCGGCGTATTCCTGCTGGGTTTTCAGCTCCGCCATCACTGCAGGCGAAAGCCATCCGCCATACCCGGCGGGGCTGCTAACGCAGCCCGCGCCCATGCATGCCGTCACCGCGAGAAGGGACGTTCGGAATCCTGACCACATGCGCCCATGCTGCCCCACCCCTTCCCGGCCATCAACAGGGGATGACGGTTCCGTGGCGTCGCGCCGGTGGTTAACGAATATCAGATGTCGCTCGTACCTTCGCGTTTGGGCGCGCGTGGAACTTCCGGCGTGTCGCGGCGCACCGGGGCCGGCGTGGTGAGCCCATTGCGCAGCTTTTCGTCGATGCGCGCGCGATTATGGTCCGGCGCATAGGACGACGCTGCGTCCTGCCAGAACTTGCGCGCCTCTTCGTGTTCGCCAAGGCGCCATTTCACATCGCCCATGTGATCGGACAGTTCCCAGTGTGCGAACGGCTCGTAAGCTTCGAGGGCCATCTCGATGAAGCGGTTGGCTTCGCGGAAATCGCCATACTGATAGTAGGCCCAGCCGATGCTATCGAGCAGGTTGGCTTCGTCGGGCGTCAGGCGGATCGCCTGCTTCAGCAGTTTGAAACCCTCGTCGAGCTCCTCATCCGTCGCGTGGCCGTCGATCAGCGAGTACCCGAGATTGTTCATGAGGCCGGTATTGTCCGGCTGATCCATCAGCATGTGGCGCATCATCGCCAGGCCGTCGGGGCGCTGCGGACCTTCCACCAGCATTGAAGCGAGGAATTGCTGCGTGGTCTCGTCATCCTGGATCGCGAGCGCGGCGCGGGCGGACTCGACGGCGCCGGCGATATTGCCGGCCTGCAGGTGAGCCTGGCTGCGCGACATCAGGCCGAAAACCTGCTGCTCCGGGGTGAGCGGTCCCTGCTTCATCGCCTGGTCGATCAGGGCGAGCGCGCGCGTGGTCTTGTTTGCAGTCGTCAGGGCGCCGGCAGCCTGGATCTTGGCGTCAGGGCTTGAGTCAATTTTCAGCGCGCGATCGGTCAGCGCTTCGAGTGTTTCGGGCGAGCCGAGTTCCAGCGCAGCGAGGCCTGCCGTCGCCAGCAACAGCGATGTCATTTCCTTCGGCGGGTTGCCGATCTGCGCAAGGCGCAGCGCGGGCTCGAACTTGCCCTGCTCCTGCAGGCGATTGACTTCCTGCACGCGGATTTCGCCATTGTCCGGATCGAGCAGCAGCGCGCTCTGGCGCATGGATGACAGCAGGTGGTTGAACGGCGTCTTCGCGCCGCGCCCCTGCATCACAGCCATAATGGCTTCCTGTTCCTCGATCAGCCCGGCTTCATCGCCCAGCGCTGTTGCCATCGCCTGCGAAAGCGTGCGCGGCTTGCGGCGATCCTGCCCGGACTTCGACTTGGCGAGGCGGTCGCTGACATAGCCATCGTCGGGTGTTGCTTCGGAGAGGCGCGTGAGCAACGTCACGGCTTCCGCATCGCGATTGAGGCCGCGCAGGAGTTCGGCCTGGCGCAGCGCGAGAAGACGCTGGCTCTGGAATGCACGCGCACGCGCGAAATAGGTGGGCAACTCTGCTTCTTCCGGGCGCGGCGCGTCGAACTTGTCCGGCGCCTGCTCGTAGATTTCGAGCGCGCCGGCGACATCGCCGAGACCTTCGGCCAGCAAGGCACGGTGCCCGAGAAGCGTGGCGGACGGGATAACATTGCGCAGGCGCGTCATCTCGGCCTGCGCATCGGCGCCGCGGCCGTTGAAGGCAAACACCCACGCGCGCAGATGGTTGGCGCTCATCCATTCCGACGGGCGGCGGCCCGCCATTCCGTCAAGCACGGTCTGCGCGAGCGCGGGATCGTTCGCGGCGAGCGCATCGACGATGAGATAGCCCCACGCACCTGCATTGGCTTTCTTCGCATAGTCGACGCGCACGCGGCCCATGAAGGCGGCCATGTCACCGGCTTCCAGCATCTCGTTGGCGCCGGGATAGCCGCCGAGCGGTTTGTCGTAGGGCGCCGTCGCTTTCGCAGCAGCCGACACGGGCGTTACCGGCGCGGGCGGCTGCGCGGCGGGATCAACCGGCGGCGCATCCGGATCGACCGGCGTTTCCAGCTGCGGCTGGGCCAGCGCCATCATCGTCTTGGGCGCCGCATCCTCGCGCGGGATCATGCCGCACGAGTTCATCGGCTGCACGCCACCGCCGGTGAACACATAGACTGTGCGGCAGCCATTCTCTCCGAAGCCGGGCACACCCATCGACGCACAGGCCGAGAGCACAGCGGTGGCCGAAGCCGCAACCAGAAGGCGAAGTTTGTGGTGTGTCATGGGGCGACGCTATCCGAAGGCTGAGGCGGGCTCAACTAAGCCCGCGCTGTCAGATGCGCGCCATAATTTGTCGTGAACTGGGCGGAGGGGAAGCACCTTTCGGGCGCTTCCCCTGCTTTGTCGCTACATGTTCGGATAGTTCGGCCCGCCGCCGCCTTCGGGGGTGGTCCAGGTGATGTTCTGGTTCGGGTCCTTGATATCGCACGTCTTGCAGTGGACGCAGTTCTGCGCGTTGATCTGGAAGCGCTTGTCGCCCTTCCCGTCATCCACCCATTCATAGACGCCGGCCGGGCAGTAACGGTTGGACGGTCCGCCGAAGACACCGAGTTCGGATTTCTTCTGCAGTTCCATGTCCGCTACCTTGAGGTGGGGCGGCTGGTCTTCGCCATGGTTGGTGAAGGAGAAGGCCACCGAGGTCAGGCGGTCGAAGGAGAGAACGCCATCCGGTTTCGGATAGACGATCTTCTTGTGCTTGTTCGCCGGTTCGAGCGATTTCGCGTCGGTCTTCTTGTGCTTCATCGTGCCGAAGAAGGAGAAACCGCCGAACAGTGTGTTGACCCAGAGATCGAGACCCGTGAGGCCGATGCCGATCACCGTGCCGAACTTGGTCCACAGCGGTTTCGCGTTGCGGACTTTCTTGAGTTCGGTCGCGACCCAGCTGGTCTTGAAGGCTTCGCCATAAGCGGTGAGTTCATCGCCCTGACGACCTTCTGTCACAGCCGCGAACGCGGCTTCAGCCGCGAGCATGCCGGTCTTCATCGCGTTGTGGCTGCCCTTGATGCGCGGCAGGTTCACGAAGCCCGCCGAGCAGCCGATCAGTGCGCCGCCCGGGAAGGTGAGTTTCGGGATCGATTGCCAGCCGCCCTCGGTGATAGCGCGCGAACCATACGAGATGCGCTCACCGCCCTTGAGATATTTCGAGACTTCCGGGTGATGCTTGAAGCGCTGGAATTCCTCGAACGGCGAGAGCCAGGGGTTCTTGTAGTTGAGGTGAACCACGAGGCCGACCGCAACATAGCGATCGCCGAAATGATACATGAAGGTGCCGCCGCCCGTGGAATTGCCCAGCGGCCAGCCGAAGCTGTGCTGCACGAAGCCCGGCTTGAAGTTCTCGGCGGGGACCTGCCACAGCTCCTTGATGCCGATGCCGAACTTCTGCGGCTGGCTATCCTTGTCGAGCTTGAAGTCCTTGATGAGCTTCTTGGCGAGCGAGCCACGCACGCCTTCACCGATCAGCACGTACTTGCCGTTGAGCTCCATGCCCGGCGAATAGTTAGGGCCCTGCTCGCCATTCTTCTCAACGCCGACCACGCCGGCGATGACGCCCTTCACCGAACCATCTTCGCGATAGGTGAGACCCGAGGCGGCGAAGCCCGGATAGATCTCGACACCGAGCGCTTCGGCCTGCTGGCCCATCCAGCGCGCGACGTTGCCGAGTGAGCCGATATACATGCCGTGATTGTGCAGCATGGGCGGCATCAGGAAAACCGGCAGCGGGATCGAACCTTCCGGCCCGAGCACGAGGAAGGTGTCGTTCTTCACCGGCGTTTCGAACGGGCAGCCTTTTTCCTTCCAGTCAGGAATCAGCTCGTCCATGGCCTTGGGGTCCATGACGGCGCCGGAGAGGATGTGCGCCCCGACTTCCGAGCCCTTTTCCAGCACGACGACGGAGACGTCCTGCCCCGTTTCGGCGGCCAGTTGCTTGATGCGGATCGCCGCGGCGAGGCCAGCGGGGCCAGCGCCCACGATGACCACGTCGAAATCCATGGACTCCCGCTCGACGGCGTCAGCTGTCATATTCCCATGTCTCCCAGTCGCCGGGATTAGCGCCCTCGGCGGAATACCCTTATATGTCCGGCTACTTAGCCATAGGTTTCAGAAGCAACAAGGTTGGAGACAAAGCCGACGTGACGCACCCCCAGCCGCCCTCGGAAACGGCCGTTATGGCGCTGAAGGCGCTGGCCGATTTCTGGGCCGATATGGGTCTGGAGGAAGCGCGCACGCTGAATATCCCTCGCACCGCACCGCAACGACCCACAGCGGGAACCCGCCCAACCGCTCCCGTCCGGCAGGCAGAAGCACCCGCTCGCCCCTCTGTTTCGGGTGCCCGGCCGGAACCCAAGCGGCTCAACAATAACCCTATCGCCGAAGCCCGCCGGCTTGCCGGCGCCGCCAGCACGCTGGCCGAACTGCGCACCACGATCCAGCAGTTCGACGGCTGCCCGCTGAAGAAAGCCGCCAAGAATACTGTCGTCTGCGACGGCGCCTTCGATGCGGACATCATGATCGTGGGCGAAGCCCCCGGCGGCGAGGAAGATGCGCAAGGCCTGCCTTTTGTGGGACGGGCCGGCAAGCTGCTGGACAAGATGCTGGCGAGCATCGGCCTGTCGCGGCAGGAGAACGTTTATATCACCAACCTGATCTATTGGCGTCCGCCGGGGAACCGCGACCCCTCCCCCGCCGAGATGCAGATCTGCGCACCCTTCCTGTCGCGACAGATCGAGCTGAAGAGGCCGAAACTGCTGCTTACCGCCGGCAAGTTCGCAACTCAGGCGATGCTGGGCACGGAAGACGGCATCATGCGCCTGCGTGGCCGGAAGATGCTCTATCGCCAGGAAGGCCTGGCCACGCCGGTCAAATGCGTGCCCATGCTTCACCCCGCCTACCTGCTGCGCCGCCCCGAAGACAAGGCGAAAGCCTGGGACGACCTGCGCACGATCGCCGCCCTATGCGATGAAATGGGCATCAAGCGCGGGCCGTCGCTGTAGGAACAAACATGACCACCCGCCGAAGCTTCCTGATCTCGACATCAACGCTCGGCTTGGTCAGCGCTTTTGGCGGCGCGGCCTTCTCGCAGGGGCGCTTCGAGGTCGTGCATACGCCTGCGGAATGGCGGCAAATTCTTTCGGAAGACGCCTACTTCGTCATGCGGGAGGAGCAGACCGAGCCGCCGGGTTACAGCCCTCTCGATCAAGAAAAACGTGCGGGCGTCTTTTCATGCGCCGGATGCGACCTGCCCGTCTTCGGATCGGACAAGAAATTCGACAGCGGCACAGGCTGGCCGAGCTTCTGGGGGCCGATCGACGAAAAGGCGCTTGGGACCAAGACGCAGGGCTCGGGCCGGTTTCTGCAGACTGAAGTGCATTGCCGGCGCTGTGGCGGCCACCTCGGCCATATCTTTCCGGACGGCCCCGAGCCGACGGGCCTGCGCTATTGCATCAATGGCGTGGCGTTGAAGTTCAAGTCGGCCGACGCTTGATCTCCCGGTACCCGCCAAAACGGCGCGCTGGCACTCGGGCTTGCCGCCTCGTCATCAAGGACTCATCCACAAGCGATGCTTGAATGCCGGGCCAGCTGGTTCCCATTAGTTCTTTTTTTGTACATTTTTTGTTCTAAGATCAGAACCGTGGTTAGCGGGAACGATCAATGCCCCCACAGGAAAAATGGAAAACCAGATCCCGTGAAGCGGACTGGTCCGAGACGCGCGATCAGGCGCGCGGCCGGGGGGCGATGTCGAACGCTACCGGGCGGTTCGAGAAACAGTACGCCGAACCCTTCGACGATGGGTGGGACAACGATGAAAAGCTGCCAACGCTGAAGACCGAAACCATGGTCGAGAAGCCGAAGACGATAATTACCTACAATACCTCGCCGGACATTTCGTTCGACCGGACGATTAACCCCTACAAGGGATGCGAGCACGGCTGCATCTACTGCTTTGCGCGGCCCAACCACGCCTATCGCGGGCTTTCTCCCGGCCTTGATTTCGAGACGAAGATATTCGTGAAGCCGAGCGCTGCGGCGCTGCTGGAAAAAGAGCTGTCGAAGAAAAGCTACAAGCCGGGCCGCATCATGCTGGCGGGCGATACCGACATCTATCAGCCGCTGGAAAAGGAACTGCGCATCACGCGCTCGATCCTCGAAGTGCTGGCGCGTTATGAGCATCCCGTGGCGCTGATCACCAAGTCGGCGCTGATCCTGCGGGATCTCGATATCATCGCGCCGATGGCGGCGAAGGGTTTGCTGTCGGTGGCGATCTCGTTCACCACGCTCGACCGCAAGCTTGCCCGCACGATGGAGCCACGCTGTGCGGCGCCCCATCGGCGCGTCGAGACGATGCGCGAACTGAGCGCGGCCGGCGTGCCCGTGACGGCGATGACATCGCCGCTTATCCCTGCCCTCAACGAGCCTGAACTTGAGCAACTGCTGGAGGCGTCGGCCGATGCAGGCGCGAAGCGCGCGGGCTATGTTTTGCTGCGCCTGCCGCTGGAGATCGCGGGGCTGTTCACCGAATGGCTGGAAGCCAATTATCCCGACAGGGCCAAGCGCGTGATGTCGCTGCTGCGTTCAATGCACAAGGGTGAGGACTACCGCTCGGAATGGAAAGTGCGACAGCGCGGCGATGGCCCTTATGCGCAACTGATCGCCGCCCGCTTCCGCAACACGACGAAGCGGCTTGGCCTCAATGCGGTCGATGTCAAACTGCGCACAGACCTGTTCAGGCCGCCGGTCCGAAAAGAGTCGGGCAGCCAGATGGGACTGTTCGATGATCCTTGACGAAGGACGCCAATCCGACTTGGCTCGATCAGAACCCGCCAAACGGAGCACCGCCAATGATCAGGATGATGACGGCGGCCGGGCTCAGTCTCGCCATCATGTCAGCAGCCTTCGGCCAGCCGGAAGCGCATGCCCAGCAAGAGCCGGGGCGAAACTGCTCCGATCCAAACTCCCAGGCGGAGATCAACATGTGCGCACAGGCAGACCTTGATGCGGCGGACAAGGAGATGAACGCTGTTTATGCGCTGGCGGCTGAACAGCTGCGTGAGCAGGATCGAAACTCGGCCGACCTTGGACCGCAATATGTTGGCGCTGAACTGTTGCTCGTCCGGTCGCAAGCGGCATGGGCCGCCAACCGCAGCGATTTCTGCGCCGCGCACGGGGTTCTTTTCTATGGCGGATCAATGCGACCCGCAGTGGCGTCGTCCTGCCTTGCCCTGCTCGCGCGCAGTCGCACGGAAGAACTTCGCACATTCCTCGAGTAATGCGGCCTGACTGTTTCAGTCGGGATACGGCTGACGTGGCGCCAGGAACTGGCGTGTTCGGCGAAGGCCTGCCGTGATCCGGCAACCCGCGCGCGCGTATCGATCCACGTAGCGGGAGTACGCCATGGGTGGGGGCTTTAACGTCACACGACGAACGATGATCGGAAGCAGCGCATCGGTCACGCTGCTGGGCAGCGCATGTGCGCATGTTCCCGCAAGCGCATTGAGCAAGGACGTCGCCCTGCTACGCCGCGCCTACGAAACCTTGCATCCGGGACTCTACCGCTACAACACACCGTCAGAAATGTCGGGCCAATTCGATCGCCTCGCTGCGGCGTGGAGCGCCGGGCAGACGCGCGCGCAAGCCTATGTCTCGCTGTCGCGCTTTCTCGCGCGCGTCCGCTGTGGCCACACCTACGCAAATTTTTTCAACCAGAGCAAAGATGCCTCGACCGAACTCTTCTCAGGCCGTGACAAGCTGCCATTTCATTTCCGCTGGATAGGCGGGCGCATGATCGTGACGGATGGCAAGGGGGTTGAGGACCTGCGTCCGGGCGACGAAATCAGCGCCATCAACGGACGCTCCGGCGCCGAAATTCTGCGCACGCTGTTGCCGTTCACGCGCGCCGACGGAAGCAATGACGCCAAGCGCGTCGCACAGCTCAACGTCATCGGCCTAGAACGCATAGAGACTTTCGACGTGTTCAATGCCCTGCTCCATCCGTCGCCGGAAACAGTTGCCCTGTCGGTACGCTCAACGCGCGATGGCGCGAGGCGGACAGTCACCGCGCCGCTCATCACGCTGGAACAACGCCGCGCACAGATGGCGCAGGATATTGACGATGAAACCCGTCCGGTGTTCTCGCTGGAGTTTGCGCCGGGCAATGTCGCCATGTTGAAGATGCCGAACTGGGCGCTCTACGACAGCAAGTGGGACTGGAAGGGCTTTATTGATGATGCCTTTCGGCAAATGTCGGACAGGCACTCGCCTGCCCTGATCGTGGATTTGCGCGGCAATGAAGGCGGGCTTGATTGCGGCGACGAAGTGATCGCGCGGCTGATCGGCGCTGATCTTCAGCGCGCGGCTTACGAACGTCGCGTGCGCTACGTGAAAACGCCGACCGATCTCGATCCCTTCCTCGATACCTGGGATGATTCATTCCGCGACTGGGGGGCGGATGCCGTGCGGATCGACGATCGCTATTACAGACTGCTCGAAGAAGACGGCGAAAGCCGCGCACCGATCCGTGCGAAAGGCCCGCGCTTCAACGGCAAGGTGATTGTGCTGGTCGATGCCTCGAACAGCTCCGCGACATTCCAGTTTGCGAATCTCGTTCAGGCAAACAGGCTGGGCACGCTGGTCGGCGAGCCTACCGGCGGCAATCTTCGCGGCATCAATGGCGGCGCGTTCTTTTTCCTGCGCCTGCCGGAATCCGGGCTTGAGGCAGACCTGCCGCTCATCGGCACCTTCCCGCAGACGCCACAGCCGGATGCCGGCGTTGTGCCGGATGTGATTGCATCGATATCACCCACCGACATCGCAACCGGACGCGACAGCGCAATGGAAACAGCGTTGGCCATCGCATCCCGCGCCTGATGGGCGGGCGGGCCTAGGGCGTTATGGTAAATGGGAAATTAACTACGGATTCAATGGGTTGTTTACCCGGGTCAGCGACTCTCATCGCTTCAGTCCATTTCGGGCGTTGCGTGAGACAGTTCCATGGCGATCAAAACGATCGACCCGCAGGTTCAGAAGAACACGAAAACGAAGCCGGCTTCCGCCGTTTCGAAAGTGCTGGCGAAGCCCGTGCTTCCGCTCGACCAGATCGTCGTCGGCGATTGCATCGAGTCGATGAACGCCCTGCCCGAAGGCTCGATCGACCTGATCTTCGCGGACCCGCCCTATAATCTGCAGCTTGGCGGCGACCTTACGCGCCCGGACAACAGCCATGTCGATGCCGTCAACAACGACTGGGACAAGTTTGATTCGTTCGCTGCCTACGACAAGTTCACGCGCGACTGGCTGAAAGCCGCGCGCCGCATCCTGAAGCCCGACGGCGCTATCTGGGTGATCGGCTCGTATCACAACATCTTCCGCGTCGGCACGGCGATCCAGGATCTCGGCTTCTGGATCCTCAACGATGTCGTGTGGAACAAGTCGAACCCGATGCCCAACTTCAAGGGCACGCGCCTCGCCAATGCGCACGAGACCCTGATCTGGGCGTCGCGCAGCCAGGAACAGAAGCGCTACACATTCAACTACGACGCGCTGAAGACCGGCAATGACGATGTGCAGGCGCGGTCGGACTGGTGGACTTTCCCGATCTGCTCGGGCGGCGAACGCATGCGCGGCGAAGACGGCAAGAAATCGCATCCGACGCAGAAGCCGGAAGCCCTGCTCCACCGCATTATCGTCGGCACCACCAATCCGGGCGACGTGATCCTCGATCCATTCTTCGGCACGGGCACGACAGGCGCCGTCGCCAAGCTTCTGGATCGCCGCTTCATCGGCCTTGAGCGCGACAAGGATTACATCGACGTCGCCACGCGCCGCATCGCCAATGTACGCAAGCTCGGCGCTGAAGACATCGAAGTGCAGTCGTCCAAGAAATCCGAGCCGCGCGTGCCGTTCGGCGCGCTGGTCGAGCACGGCCTCGTCCGTCCCGGCGATCGCCTGTTCTGCCCGCAGAACCGCCACGTCGCCCGCGTCCGCGCTGACGGCAGCCTGATGACCGGCGAATCCTCCGGCTCCATCCACCGCATGGGCGCGCACGTTCAGAACGCACCTTCGTGCAATGGCTGGACCTTCTGGCACTACAAGTCGGATCAGGGCCTTGCCCCGATCGATCTGCTGCGCCGCAAGTTCCGCACGCAAATGGGCCTTAGCTAAGCCTTCTGCCCCTTCGGCCCTGCAGGAAGGCCGTGCTGGTTTAATCGCCAAGCGCGGCCTATCTATGCGGGCAACTTCCGAGGGAAATCGACATGAAGCTCTACTACATGCCCGGCGCGTGCTCGCTGGCCGCCCACATCATCATGCGCGAGAGCGGCCAGACGGTCGAACTCGAGCGCGTCGGCCGCGACAAGAAAACCCAGCATGGCGAGAACTTTCTCGAAGTGACGCCGAAGGGTTACGTCCCCGCCCTGCGCATGGATGACGGTGAAATCCTCACCGAGAACATCGTCGTCCATAACTATCTCGCCGACCTGAAGCCTGCGTCGAAGCTCGCCCCTGCGCACGGCACCAAGGCGCGCCTGCGCCAGGACGAACTCGCGGTCTTCATCTCGACAGAGATTCACAAAACCTATGGCCCGATGTTCAATCCGGCGACGCCGGAAGAAGCCCGGCAGATCGCCAAGGACAAGCTCGCGACCCGCTATGCAATGATCGAGGAGATGCTGAAGGACGGGCGCCCGTACCTGACCGGCGAGAATTTCGCCACAGTAGACTCCTACCTGTTCACCGTCACGCGCTGGGCCGAGCCGCTCAAGGTCGACCTATCGAAATTCCCGCTGGTTGCCGCGTTCCAGAAACGCGTTGCAGAGCGTCCCGCCGTGAAGGCCGCCCTCGAAGCCGAAGGGCTGTTGAAGGCGGCCTGATACCAAGGTTGGCTATTGCGGCGCTGATACGATGCGCGCGTGCGCTTCCTTCAGCGCCGGATAGTACTGCAAGAACACGGTGTCGGTCTTGCCTGCGTGTTCGTCATGGCAGGAATAGCAGGCTTGGCTGCGCGGTATCGCGTTGCCTGTCTTCGATGAAGCGCCGAAGCCGTAGAACGTCCACGTGCCCGGCCCGCCCTTCTCGTCTTTTACATGCAGCGAGCGACCGACCACCGCGCCCTGCGTCTGCCCGCCTTTGGCCGGCGCGACTTCGGTGAGTGGCGTGCGCACCTCAAGCTGCATGATGGCGCCCACCGGAAATTTCCCGGTTTTCACATAGGCATCGTAGCTGTCGGGGTCGAGGCGAACCGTGTTCAGCGTCGTGCCGCCATCGCCCTCATAGCTGAGCGCATATGTCGTGCCGACCGTCGGCCAGCGATCCATGTTCTCGGGGATGACGATCTTGCCATCGGCATCATAGCTCGGCCCGGCAAAGGCAGCCGCGGCCAGCGACAACGCAGCGGCGGCCGCGATGGCGAGAGGAAGAAGGCGTTTCATGTTTGGCGTCCCGTATCTGCTCCCCTCTCAAGGGAGAGCTCTGTAGTCCGACCCTGCGAACATTGAGCTACGCGCACGCGAAAAGCACAAGATTCCGCTCCCCGCGATTGCAGACAGAGATGCTACGTTTCACGCCAGACCGGCTGACCTCACACAGGATTGAGGACAGGCAGCGTCAATTGCCTCGGCCTTCCTCGGCAGCGTTCGCCTTCACCACCTTGCCTTCGCGCTCCTGCTTGCGAGCGCCGGCAAGGATGCCTTCCATCGCGTAGTTGCCCTCGTGGCAGGCGTATTCATAGGACGGCTCTTTCGACGCGTTGAACGCCATCTCGCCCTTCCACGGTTGCGTATATTGCGAGGGATCCTCGACCGTGAATTCATAGACGATCTGGTTGGCATTCCAGCGGGTAAAGCGCTCGGTCAGTACACCATCCTTGGAGACATAGCCGCGCTGGCCCGGATGCACGTTCTTCGTCTGCACGACCAGCGTGTCGCCTTCATACCAGCCGATGGAATCGCCCAGCCATTGCCGGATCACGTCTGGCCGCTTGCGATCCTTCGTGATCGGAATGATGCGGGCGTCATGAACCATCTCGACGAGGATCATCACGTGATCGGGCGACTGCACGATCTGGTACGTGTTGTTGTAGAGAACGTTCGTCATCACCGGCCCGCCCGTGTTGCCGAAGCCGATGATGCAGCGCTCGCCCATCGGGCGCGTTTCGGGATTGTCGTAGCTGCCGAGCCCGCCGCCCGCATTGCGATCGACTGAACCGGGCCCCTGCACCGTGCCGGTGCGCGAGGCAGAGCCCGTGGGCGCGCCCGCAGTTCCGGCGGCCGGACGTCCCGCCGGCGCGGCGACGCCTTTGCGCGGAATGCGGCCATTGGACGGCTCCACGATCCATGACGAGCGGAACTCGCCCTTCACCTGCGCGACATGCTTGCCCGGATCGACCCAGAAGGCGTTGTAGCCGCCGCCCGACAACAGATCGCTGCCATCGAGGAGTGTCTTGTCGTTTGGATCGGCGGGTTTTGCGTCTTCCCGGGTCCGGTTGTTGTAGTAGTCGTCCCCCTCCATCTTCGCGACTTCGGCCTGCGTCATGACGAGGTTCGGATATGCCGGGTCACGCTGCATGTCGGTGATGGATGAGTTGGACCAGAAGCCCTGCAGGTCCGGAACGCCCCAGCTGGTCTTCGGCGTGGCATAACCGGGCGCTGACTGCGCAAGGGCGACACCTCCGAACGCAATCGCGGCGGCGGACGCGCACAGGACAGCCTTAAGCATGGCGAGCTTCATGAATTCCTCCTCGAGCAAGGCGGCGCGCGATGTCTTGCCGCAGCGCCTGCCACTGACCGTTTCTGACGGAGGCCTCGTATCAACGCAAGGCGGGCGGCAAGGCGCGCGGGATCGAATTTCGGGACAACACATGCTTGTGCGGACCCCACATGATCTTTGCTGCACCGCCGCAATGGGCTAGTGGGATCGTCTCGAAACGGGAGTGCGGGCGAATGGCGGACGGCATCGTGATTGCGGACCTCAGGGCGGTCATTCGCCAGGCAGCGTCTGATGCGGAAGGCTATTTCCTTGCTTTGCGCAAATCTGTTGCTGCGCAGGTCGCCCCCGGCGGGAAAGTTGACCGCAAGAAGATCGATGAAGAGCAACGCTCGACCCACGGCCTCGCCTGGGTGCTGACCTATGTCGAGACGCTCAAAGAGACCGCCAACTGGGCCGACCGCGTCGCTGCCGAAGGCAAATTCGGCGAGATCGAGCAGCTGCTGACCCAGATCCTGTTCGGTGAATACCTGTACCAGCTGGGTGGCGGCCTGCCGATGACCCAGCTCGAAGTCGTTCGCCCGAGCGACATGACCACGGACCCGGCCGTGATCCAGAAGCTGGGCACGCCAGCGATCCTTACCCTGATCTCCAAAGGCAACACGGCCGCCGCACGCATGGCCGCCGCGAAGCACATTCGCGGCTTCCTCGAAAGCCAGCGGGCCACGGTGGAATACACCGGCCTTGAGGAAACCTTCGAAACGATCCGCGACCAGTTCCGCGCCTTCGGAAAGCAAGTGGTCGAACCCTACGCCCACAGCTGGCACATGGACGACGTCCTGATTCCCGACGACGTCGTGAAGCAGATGGGCGAGATGGGCGTGTTCGGCCTCACCATCCCGGAAGAATTCGGCGGCCTCGGCCTCGGCAAGACCGCGATGTGCGTCGTCTCGGAAGAACTCTCGCGCGCCTACATCGGCGTCGGCTCGCTCGGCACCCGCTCCGAGATCGCAGCCGAGCTGCTTCTGAATGGTGGCACGCGCGCACAGCAGGAGAAATACCTTCCCGGCATCGCATCCGGCGAAATACTCCCGACCGCCGTGTTCACTGAACCGAACACTGGCTCGGACCTGGGTTCGCTCCGCACCCGCGCAGTGCGCGATGGCGACACCTGGAAGATCACCGGCAACAAGACCTGGATCACGCACGCCGCCCGCGCCGACCTGATGACGGTGCTCGCCCGCTCGATCCCGGACACCAACAACTTCTCCGGCCTCTCCATGTTCATCTGCGAGAAGCCGCGCGGCACTGACGAGAACCCCTTCCCCGCCAACGGCATGACCGGCGGCGAGATCGAAGTGCTCGGCTATCGTGGCATGAAGGAATACGAACTCGGCTTCGACGGCTTTGAAGTGCCAGTGGGCAACCTGCTCGGCGAAGTGGAAGGCATGGGCTTCAAGCACCTGATGGCGACCTTCGAAGGCGCCCGCATCCAGACTGCCGCGCGCGCTATCGGCGTTGCCCAGTGCGCGCTGGAACTCGGCCTCAAATACTCGCTCGAGCGCACGCAGTTCGGTCGCCAGATCTTCGACTTCCCGCGCACCTCCGACAAGCTGGTGATGATGGCCGCCGAACTCGTCGGCGTGCGCCAGCTCACCTACTTCTCGGCGCGCCAGAAGGACGAAGGCAAACGCTGCGATCTCGAGGCGGGCCTCGCCAAGATGCTCGCCGCCCGCATCGCCTGGGCTGCCGCCGACAACGCGCTGCAGGTCCACGGCGGCAATGGCTTCGCGCTCGAATATCCGGTCAGCCGCGTCCTTTGCGACGCCCGCATCCTCAACATCTTCGAGGGCGCCGGCGAAGTGCAGGCCATGGTCATCGCGCGCCGGACCATCGACGAATTCATCGGGGCCAAGAACTAGGCGTCAGCCCGCCGGCGCCCTACCTTCTCTTCAAAGAGGAGCGCCGCCATGGCCGAACCTATCCGCAAGGACCTTCCCGTCTTCCTGCACGATGGCGACGTCGCCATCGGCGCCGTTCGCGGCATGTCGGGGAATGACCTGATCATCTACATCGAGAACGCGGGCGACTTCACGCTGCCGCGCTCGGTCGTAAAAGACGTTCACGAGCACAAGGTGATCCTCGACGGCGGCAAGCTCGACGACCGGGTTCGCACCGCCATCGGCCGCGCGCACAATGCCGAAGACGACGACGACCATGCGCCGGTCGACGACTGAGCCGCACGATCACAACTTGAAAGATCAGCCCGCCGGCGTCGCGTCCGCTGCGGCTTTCTTGTGCGACACAGGCATGCCGGTTGCGGCGGCCGCCACCACGTCCTTGCGATCAGCTTCCGGCAGCACGTGTTTCTGCATCAGGCGCGTGAGGAACCAGGCATAGAGGCCGCTGGCCGGCATGATCAGCGCGACCTTGAACAGAATCCAGACGTTGACCCCGTCCATCGTGAAACCGAGCAGGTTGTAGGTGTGCCCCGGTGCATAGACGATGCGCACAATCTCGTTCAGCACCGCCGTCACCACGAAGAACCAGGCAAAGCTCCAGGTGAACTGGTCCCAGCCCTTCTGCGTGTAGTGGAAGGTCTTCTCCAGGATGTATTTGAAGAAGTTCTTCTTGAACATCAGCCCCGCGAACAGGAACAGTGCGAAGCCGGCGTTGAAGATCGTCACCTTGATCTGCACCCACATCGGGTTGTGCGTGACCAGCGTAAGGATGCCGAACACCACCGTGACGGTGGAGGCGATCAGCGGGAAGATCGGCAGGCGCTTCAACACCACCAGCATTGCGATGACCGCAACGACCGTCGAGATGATGAGCGCCCAGGTGCCGTCCTCGACATTGCCCGTGATGGCGTTGACGACAAACAGCGCCACCAGCGGCCCGAACTCGGACGCGATGTTCACGGTCTGCTCGGCATTGAACGGATAAATCCGTTTGACCCAGCTCATTGGGCGAATTCCCTGTCCCGCATCCCTAATGGCATCTGGGCGACGCCGTGTCCCGTTTCAACTCCTATAGAGCGCTCTACGGGCCGTAAATACCGCTTGATCAAATGGTTGCAGATGAGCTTCGGGCGCCGCTCCGCATCGTCGGAATCACGGTTACGCGAGCGTTTCTGTCTATCGAATGGCACGCGTATCCAGCTAGAAAGGCCGGAATAAGGGGAGCCGCCATGAAACGCTTCGTCGGGATTGCATGCGCGCTTGCGCTGGCTGGATGCGCGGGACTGGCGCCTGCGGCATCACGTCAGGCATCTGGATGGGCTGGCGCCTGGGGCGCTTCGCCGACCATTCCTCCCTCCGGCGGAAAATCATTCGAGAACCAGACCGTCCGACAGGTCGTGAGACTCAGCACGGGCGGCACGGCTGTACGCATTCGTTTCACCAACGAATATGGCGACAAGCCGCTGGAGATCGGCGCCGCAACTGTCGCCATCGCAGGCGCCGACGGCAAACCCACCGGCGAATTCAGGACGCTGACGTTCGGCAACGCCCCATCAGTCACCATACCCGCTGGCGCTCCCCTGCTCAGCGATCCGGTGACGCTCGATGTCAAAGCGCTCGAGTCGCTCTCGATCAGCATCTTCCTGCCGACAGCAACCGGCCCCTGCACCTGCCATTTCGCGGGCACGGCCACGGCCTACATTTCCGGGCCCGGCAACTTCACACAGGCAACATTCGAACCCGCCTCCACCTTCACCAACCGCGCCTTCATCTCCGGCGTCGAGATCACCCGCCCCGACCCGCGCACCATCGTCGCGTTTGGCGACTCCATCACCGACGGCACCGCCTCGACCGTCAACACCAACAGGCGCTGGCCGGATGTGCTGGCCGAACGCTTCGCCGCCGCCGGCAATCCACGCCCGATTTCCAACCAGGCCATCGCGGGCAACCGCATCCTGTCCTGGCAGTCGCCGATCTTCGGGGAAGCCGCCCTCGCCCGCTTCGATCGCGATGTGCTGTCCGTTCCGAACGCAGGCTGGCTGGTGATCCTCGAAGGCGTCAACGATATCGGCATGGGCGCGGCGAACCCGCCCTCCGCTGCGCAGCTCATCTCGGGATACCGCCAGATGATCGAGCGTGCCGAGGCGCGCGGCATAGAGGTCTATATCGCGACGGTGCTGCCCTATGAGGGCGCGCGCTATTATCAGGAAGCAGGCGAAGCGGTCCGCAGCCAGGTCAACGCATGGATCCGCTCAAACACCGAAGCGGCTGGCTTCATCGACTTCGACGCTGCGATGCGCGATCCGGCCAATCCGAAGAAGATGAAAGCCGAGCTGCAGTCCGGCGACTGGCTGCACCCCAACGACGCCGGTTACAAGGTGATGGGCGACGCGGTGGATCTCGCCCTCTTCAAGTGACGCATGAAGATCAGGTCTTGAGCCTGATCCGGCCCATATAGTCGCGTTTGCCCAGCGGGACGCCCTTCGAGCGAAGGATGTCGTAAGCCGTCGTCGCGTGGAAATGGAAGTTGGGCAGCGAGAAAGTCAGCAGGAAGCCCTCACCCGTGAATGGCATCTGGCGATCGCCCAGATTGAAGATCACGCTGTTGCCTTCCAGCGCGTTGACCTCGTCCGGCGTGTACGACTTCAACTTGGCCAGGGCGGCGGCGACCTCCCCCTGCAGCGCGCCATAATCAGACGTCGGCGTGCCATAGGGCGGGTTGAACACGCCGCCCTTCACAGCTTCGATGGCTCCCATCGAATGCCCGATCGCGGCCTGCACCTGATAGCGGAACGGCAGCATGTCGCTGAACAGGCGCGTCTCAAGAATATCCCCCAGCGGGATGTTGTTGTCCTCGAAGTGCGCCTGGCCGCGCTTGAGGAAGCCCTCCACCGCGCCGAGCGTCTGAATGAAAAGCGCTGCTGAAGCGTCGTGGAGCGTGATGGCCATGATTTTCCCTCGATGTCCGCCCGCAAACTAAAGGCCCGGCTGCGCAAAGCAACCGGGCCCACATTTACGCTAGGCATCTGGCGCTACTGTCCGCCTTTGACCGTTTTGCTCTTTGTCGATTTGGCAGTGACCGCTGCGCGCTGCCGTTCCTTCTCCCGAGCGCCCGCCAGGATACCGTGCATCCCGTAATTGCCTTCATGGCACGCGTACTCATAGACGCCTTCGGAAGGATAGAAGCTCAGCTCGGCCTTCCACGGCTGCGTGTAGGTCTCGGGATCGTTGACGCTGAACTCGTAGAAGATGCTTTTCTCGCCCGTACGCGTCAGACGCTCCGTGATCACGGCCTTGGGCGAGATCGGATAGGAGTGGTTGTCCTGCTGCTTTGGCTCGACATTGATCGATTCCATCACCAGCGCATCGCCATCCCACCAGCCGACCGTATCGCCCAGCCACGGCTTGATCGCCGAAGGCTTGTGATTGGCGCGCGCTTTCTCGGCGCTCTCGTAGATCGGCACGATGCGCGCATCGTGAACCTGCTCCACCAGGATCATCAGATGTGTGGGCGTCAGCACCATTTCGTAGTTGTTGTTGTACAGGCCGCTCATCATTCCCGGCCCGCCAAGACCGCTGAAGATCAAGCAGCGCTCGCCCAGCGTCGTCGCTTCCGGCCCCTCATAGGCGGCATTGCCGGTCTGATAGCGCTCGGTGTTCGCAGCACGTCGCTTCGCCTGCAGCGCCGGGTCCTTGAATGGCAGCTGACCATTCGGCGGATCGACAACGTGCGAAGTGCGGTATTCGCCCTTCACATTGGCAAGCATGCTGCCCGGAGCCGTCCAGAAACTGTCATAGCCTTTCACGCCAAAATCCTTGCCGCCCTTCGGCGGCGCGCCCTTGGTCGGATCGGAATAGGTGGCGTTCCGGAATTCGGGATCGTCCGCCGGAATACCCGCGACCGCTGTGCCATCAGCGATCCGCTTGGCTTCCGCTTCAGACACGACCAGCGCCTTGTTCGACGGCGCGCGTTGCAGCGGGGTCAGCGATGCATGCGTCCAGAAGCCAGTCAGGTCCGGCTTGCCGTCTGACGTCTTCGGAACCTGCGCCAGCGCAGGCGCACCCATGATCGCGATCGCGAGCGCAATCACGGCTGGTTTCAACATCCGCATGGTTCGCTCCTATTTCCCACGCTTGCTGAATTTGGCAGGCTTGGTCTTCAGCGCGGCCTGACGTTCCTTCTCGCGGGCGCCGGCCAGGATGCCGTGCATCCCGTAATTGCCTTCATGGCAGGCGTATTCGTACCAGCCCGGCGACGGATAGAAGCTCAGCTCCGCCTTCCACGGCTGGGTGTAGGTCTCCGGATCGTTGACCGAGAATTCGTACACGATGTCTTTCTCGCCCGTACGGGTAAGCCGCTCGGTCACGATGGCATTGTCAGAGATCGGGAAGGACGATTGCGCTTCGACCTGCACCGGATTGATGTTGGTCGACTCCATCACGAACGTGTCGCCTTCCCACCAGCCGACCGTATCCCCGAACCAAGGCTTGATCGCATCCGGGCGGCGATTTTTGCGGGCCTCGTCCGCGCTGGCGTAGATCGGGACCACGCGGGCGTCATGCGCCATCTCGGCGAGGATCATCATGTGACCCGCGGTCTGAACCATCTGATAGTTGCTGTTATAGAGCCCACTCAGCATGCCGGGCCCGGCAGCGTTGGCGAAGCCGATCAGGCACCGCTCGGCGATGTTCGTGGCTTCCGGTCCCTCGTAAGCCGCATTGCCGGTCTCGTAGCGCTCCGACCGAAGCGCGCGCTTCTTCGCCTGCTCCGCCGGATTCACGTACGGGAGCTGGCCGCTGGCCGGTTCGACCACATAGGACGTGCGCCATTCGCCCTTCACATTGGCAAGTCGCGCACCCGGGTCCATCCAGAACGAGTCATAGCCCTGCACGCCGAAATCCTTGGCGCCTTTGGGCGGCGCGCCCTTGTTCGGATCGGAATAAGTCGCGCCCTTGAAACCCTCTTCGGTGACGCCGGCCATCGGAACGGCGGCGGCGATGCGTTTGGCTTCAGCCTCGTTGACGACAAGCGTCTTGTTGGCGGGCGAGCGTATCAGCGGCGTCAGCGACGCGTGCGTCCAGAAGCCGGAGAGATCGGGCTTGCCGTCCGGGGCCCTCGGAACCTGCGCCATGGCTGGCGCGGCCATTCCCGCAATCGCCAGAGCAATCAGTGCTGGTTTCAACCTGCGCATGTGATCCTCCTATTTGCCGCGCTTGGATGCTTTGACCTTCTTGGTCGTCGCTTCCGCCTGACGTTCCTTTTCACGCGCGCCGGCGAGGATGCCGTGCATCCCGTAATTGCCTTCATGGCAGGCGTATTCGAACATTCCCTTGGACGGGTAGAAGCTCAGCTCTGCCTTCCATGGTTGCGTGTAGTTCGTCGGATCGTTGACGGTGAACTCGTAGAAGATGTCCTTGTCGCTCGTACGCGTCAGGCGCTCGGTGACCACGCCTTTCGACGACAACGGGAATGCCTGGTTCTCCGCCTGCAGCGGACGGACATTCACCGTCTCCATCACGAACGTGTCGCCTTCCCACCAGCCGACCGTATCGCCAAGCCATGGCGTGATCGTCGCGGGCTTGTGGCCTGCACGCGCTTTGTCAGCGCTGGCGAAGATCGGCACGACGCGCGCATCATGCGCCATCTCGACGAGGATCAGCATGTGATCCGGCGTCTGCACCATTTGATAGTTGTTGTTGTACAGCACGCTCATCATGCCCGGCCCACCCGTCTGGCCGAAGCCGATAAGGCAGCGCTCTGAAAGCGTCGTCTCTTCCGGCCCATGATAGGCCGCGTTGCCGGTCTCATACCGCTCGCGGTTCTGCACGCGCCGCTTCGCCTGCCCTGCGGGATCGAGGAACGGCACCTGGCCATTGGGCGGATCGACGATGTTCGACGTGCGCCACTCGCCCTTCACGATCGCAAGGCGCGCGCCCGGATCCATCCAGAACGAGTCATACGCCTGCACGCCGAAATCCTTGCCGCCCTTCGGCGGCGCGCCCTTGGTCGGGTCGGAATAGGTCGCGCCCTTGAAGCCCTCTTCCGTCACGCCAGCCATCGCGACACCGGCGGCCAGCTTGTGCGCCTCCGCTTCATCGACCACGAGCGACTTCACATTCGGCGCCCGCGCAAGCGGCGTCAGCGACGCATTGCTCCAGAACCCGCTCAGGTCCGGTTTGCCATCCGCAGCTTTTGGTATCTGCGCCATTGCGGGCGCCGCCATGATCGCTGCAACTAGTGCGATCAGCGCTGGTTTCAGCGTCCGCATGGTCTCTTCCTCCTGTTGGCGGCGCACCATCTGCGTGGCGCACTCGTTTGGAGAAAGCTTACCCTTGCTACCGGGCGCAGATAGCGCCTCACCCAAATGTGCGCAGCATCTGCCCCGGCTCACGGAAAAAGGGCGCGCCTTCCCCGGAAAGCGCGCCCTTCATCGTGTAATTGCGATTTCTCGCGTCAGTCAGGGCCTATTGGCCGCCCTTGACCGCCTTGGTTTTGGTCGGCTTGGCCTTCGCCGCAGCTTCAGCCGCCTGACGTTCCTTCTCGCGGGCGCCGGCCAGGATGCCGTGCATCCCGTAATTGCCCTCGTGGCAGGCGTACTCATAGAGCTGCGTCGTCGGGTAGAAGCTCAGCTCGGCTTTCCAGTCCTGCGTGTATGTCTCCGGATCGTGGACGGTGAACTGGTAGTTGATTTCCTTCTCGCCCAGCCGCGTCAGGCGCTCGGTGACGACGCCATTGTCGGAGATCGGGAACGACTGGTTCTCGGCCTGCAACGGGTTGATGTTGATCGTCTCCATCACGAACGTGTCGCCTTCCCACCAGCCGACCGTGTCGCCAAGCCAGGGCTTGATCGCGTCGGGGCGATGGTTCTTCCGGGCTTCATCGGCGTTCGCGAAGATCGGAATGGCGCGCACATCGTGCGCCATCTCGACGAGGATCATCATGTGCTTCGGCGTCTGCACGAACTGGTAGTTGTTGTTGTACAGCACGCTCAGCATGCCCGGCCCGCCCGTCTGGCCGAAACCGATCAGGCAGCGCTCGGAGATCGCGGTCTCTTCCGGGCCTTCATACGGCGCGTTGCCGGTCATGTAGCGCTGGAAGCCGGCCATGGCCTTCTTCGCCTGCGCACCCGGGTCCTTGAACGGCAGCTGGCCGTTGGCGGGCTCGACGATGTTCGAGGTGCGGTATTCGCCTTTCACGTTGGCGAGCATCGTGCCGGGCGTGACCCAGAAGCTGTCATAGCCCTTGAGGCCAAAGTCCGAACCGCCCTTCGGCGGCGCGCCCTTGTTCGGATCCGAATAACGGGCGTTACGATTGAACTCGGGATCGTCAGCCGCGACCCCGGCGATCGCCGTGCCATCGGCCATCTTCTGCGCGACGTCCTTGGGCACGACCAGGGCGGTCACGCCACGGGCGCGCGACAGCGGCGTGAGCGAAGCATTGCTCCAGATTCCTGTCAGGTCCGGCTTGCCATCTGGCGCACGTGGAACCTGTGCAAGGGCGGGCGCTGCCGTGAGCGCGATTGCGAGAGCAGTAAGCGCGGGCTTGAGCATGCGCATGGTAGTCCTCCTGTGGGATGACGCGTCTTCTGAACAGCGCGTTCGGTTTGACGTGAGAGTAACCCCAAAGCGGGTTCCACCGGAACTGTTTCCTCAGCGTAAAGTGATCGTATTTGTGTGAACCACACGAAAGATTTGAACGGCTGGTCCGGCATCGGCTCCCGTGTATGTTCCGGCCCAGCGGCGGGATGGCGCCTGCAAGGAGACGATCATGACCAACAATCTCTGGAAAATAGCGGGCGCGTCGCTGGCGGCCCTGGCATTCGCAACGGCCTGCGGCGGCGAAACGCCCGCCCCTGTCGAGCCCGCGCCCGTCGCGGAAACGCCCGCACCGCCACCGGGCCCGGACTACGCTTCATTCGTCGCTTCGACCGCCCGCACCGCTGAAGACACGGCGAAAGACGCAAACCGCAAGCCCGCAGAAGTCTTGGCCTTCACGAAGGTCGGTCCCGGCCAGACCGTGTTCGAGATGGAAGCCGGCGCCGGCTACTACACCGAACTCCTGTCGCAAGCCGTCGGCCCGACCGGCAAGGTCATCATGCAGGCCCCGAAAGAGTTCGAAGGCTATTACAAGGACCCGCTCGCGGCTCGCCTGAAGGACAACCGCCTCGCCAACGTCACCGTCTCATGGTCGCCCTTCGACAAGCTCGACGCGGCTGACGGCTCCGTCGATGTCGTCACCTGGTTCCAGGGCCCGCACGAACTCTATTGCGCCAAGGCCTGCGGCAACGCCGTGATGGGTGACCCGGCAAAAGCCTTTGCGGAAGTCGCGCGTATCCTGAAATCGGGAGGCTCCTTTATCATCATGGACCACGTCGCTCCCGCCGGCACGCCGACCACATCGGGCAACGACGCTCACCGCATCGACCCGCTGCCGGTGAAGGCGCTCGCCACCACCGCCGGCTTCGCACTCGATGAAGAGAGCACCCTGCTCGCCAACCCGGCTGACGATCACAGCAAGGGCGTCTTCGATCCCGCGATCCAAGGCAAGACGGATCAGTTCCTGCTGCGCTACACCAAGCCGTAGGATCTGCTAGACTGACCACAATAAGGCGCGGATCGCATACGCGGTCCGCGCCAATCTGTTTGCAAGATGTTTGTCCGGGGAGGGACACCATTATGAAACTCGCATTCGCCGTCAGCGCATTCGCGCTTCTCGCCATGGGCTGCAGCACGATGGGCGGCCCTGCTCCGCTTGCCGCCGCCGATTATTCCGCAATCCTCGCGGCCCCTGACCGCGCCATGAAACTCGAAGCCCTGCAGGCCGCCGACCAGGCTGACGACGCCGCACGCAAGCCGGCTGAAGTCCTCGCCTTCATGAACATCCGTCCGGGCGAAACCATCCTCGAGCTCGAAGGCGGTCGCGGCTGGTACTCGCGCATCCTCTCCGAAGCGATCGGACCGTCGGGCAAGCTCTACGCGCAATACCCGCCCGAGTTCGCTTACGGTGACGCCGCCTACAAAGGCCGTCAGGATGCTGGCCAGCTCAAGAACGCTACCATCGTGAAATCGCACTTCGACGACTACTCCGCGATCGCGAGCGGTTCCGTCGACAAGGTGATCTGGATCCTCGGACCGCACGAGATCTACTTCACGCCCGCAAACGCACCGGCCGGCCTTGGCGAAGAAACCAAGACCTATGCCGAGATCAAGCGCGTGCTGAAGCCGGGCGGCGAATTCATCGCCATGGACCACGCAGCCCCCGCTGGTGAAGACAAGAAAGCCTCTGCACAGACCAACCACCGCGTTGATCCGGCTGTGGTGCTCGCCGCCGCCAAGGCCGCCGGCTTCACCTATGTCGACAAGAGCGACGTGCTCGCCAACCCGTCGGATGACCGCACCAAGCGTGCTTTCGACCCCACCGTCCGCCGCCACACGGACCAGTTCCTGTTCCGCTTCAAGAAGCCGGGCTGATCGGATCGGCGTCCCTGAACACTCAGAGGGCGCCGACTCTCGACTTTTTCGGGCGACGCACCTTAGACTTCGCCCCCATGACGGGGATCGGGCGCTTCCTCAGGGCATTTGCGATTGCGGCGGCTACTGCCGCAATAGCTTCGGCCTGCGCGCCGGCCGAACAGGGCGTCACGCAGGCGCAGACCGGCGACGCTGTCGTCGTCCTGTCCGAAGGCGCGTGCGAGCAGACCTGCCCGGTTTACGACCTGACGCTCCACCCTGACGGTACCTACCTTCTCAACGGGGTGAAGTTCGTGAAGACGATGGGCGTCAGCGACGGCCAGCTCGGAACCGACGCGTGGACGGCGGCTGAAACTGCCCTCACCGAATCGAACTTCTGGACACTTGCGTCCAACCAGACCAGCAACGCCTCGGAAAATTGCCATTCGGGCGCGCCGACCGTGAACGTCACCTGGCGGACGGACGCCGGGAAGCAGAAGACCATCGCCTACACCGCCGGTTGCGGCGGCCCGGAAATGCGCACGCTCGTCGTGGCCCTGCGCGAAGCAATGTCTTTCGACCAGCTGGTCTGGACCAACGACCGCTTCGCCCCGGACGGCAGCCGCTAGAGTGGGAACGCAGGATGCGCCTAAAGTGAAAGCCGAGGTGCGCAGGGGACGTGTTCTTTGAGTAAGATTTCTTTCCCTGGCGAACGACCATTGCGATATTTGGCGGGCTTTTGCTGCTGTCGCGTGCTTCTGCCGTGAGCATGAAGCTGATGATGGTCGAAGGTATGAGTCCCGAATCTTTGGCGGTACAGATTGTCAGGCGGCAGCTTACGATTGACGTCGCCCTATTTGTTGTCGGCATGGCCATGCTGATCGCCGGGTTGGTGCTCGCAATTCAAAAGAACCGCCGCCGAACCTGAACTCGGCGCTCCGCAAGCTTAGATATCGCCCGAACGTCAAAGCCCGCTCGAAAGCTCTTAGCCGCTAGGCCGCATGGCGTAATCGCGGTTTCAGGCGTAGAACTGGCCTATGGAACTCTGGCTCTCATACGGCGTGTACGCCGCCATTGGCGCGGTTTTCATCGTGCTGGCCTTTGGCATAGCAAACCTTGTTCGCACCGACGCCAAAGCGTCTTCGCGCTCGAACAAGCTGATGCGCCTCCGGGTGCTGGTGCAGTTCATAGCGATCATTCTGATATGCGTGCTGGGCTGGGTTGCCGGGGCCTTCCGCTAGACCTGTTGCTTCCTCGCAACGCGAACACCGCAACCCGCGCTCGCCCCGGGAACAGCGAATAATTGCCTGCGTTCATCGCGGGTTGGGGTCAGATCGATGAAATTCGATGGATCGGATTCGCCAAGCCTGAAGCTGTGCATGCGAACATGGTTCTTGGTTGGTGCGGTGGGAGTTGAACAATGTTCGGACGTGGCGCCGTCGAGCTGAATCCCCGCAAGTTCTGGAGCTGGTTTGCTTCGGAATCGCAGGGCATCGCCAACGCTCTTGAAGCTCTCCAGCGCGGCGAAGCCGATGCGGAATGGGCCATTATCGGCCTGAACGAGCGTATCCGCCGCTTCGACGCCACCCTGGAAGCCGACGTCGTCCGCACCCTGGACGGCCAGTGCCACATGACAATTCTGGGCGAACCGCACTCGGTCGCCCTGCTGCTGGATGCCGCCCCGCGCCTGCGCGGCTGGCAGTTCTCGCGCCGCGCCGCCTCAATGGACCCGCGCCGCGTGCCTTTCCGCACCGCCCCGCGCCCCTCGATGGATACGCTTGGCGGCCGGATTTCGGCCCTGCACGAGGCTTACGCCTAGAGCGTTCGATTCGGCGGGCCCGGTTCAGGCATTGACGGATTGATGCTGCGGGCGCGAAAACGCTGCACATGGTTGTCCTGAACAAGATCTACACCCGCACCGGCGACAAGGGCACGACTGGCCTCGCCACCGGCGAACGCGTCAACAAATGGGAGCTGCGCGTCGAAGCCTATGGCGCGGCCGACGAGACCAACTCGTCCCTCGGCGTCGCCCGCCTGCATTCCGCCGCCGACCCCGAACTCGACGCCATGCTGGGCCGCATCCAGAACGACCTGTTCGATCTGGGCGCCGATCTCGCCACGCCCCAGCGCGACAAGGAACTCGGCTGGGAACCGCTCCGCATCGTCGAAGCCCAGGTCACACGCCTCGAAACCGAGATCGACCTGGTCAACGCCGCGATCCCTCCCCTCAACAGTTTCATCCTGCCCGGCGGCTCCGCCCTCTCGGCGCACCTCCACGTCGCGCGCACCGTCTGCCGCCGCGCAGAGCGCCTGATCGCCCAACTGGCCGCCACCGAAGGCGAAGTCGTCTCGGAGTTCGCGCTGATCTACGCCAACCGCCTGTCGGACTTCCTGTTCGTCGCCGCCCGCCGCGCCAATGATAACGGCGCCAGCGATATCCTCTGGGTTCCCGGCGCGAACCGCTAGCCGATGCCTGCTGTCCTTCTCTTCATGAAGGGCCCCTTCAGCCAGTTCCACCCGTCGCACTTCACGGTCGATGGCCACGCCTATGTCTGCGCCGAGCAGTACATGCACGAACAGAAGGCGCGCCTGTTCGGAGACGTTGCGATGGCGGAACGCATCCTGAAATCCGACAGCCCGCATGAGCACAAGCTGATGGGCGGCCGCGTCTCCGGCTTCGAGCAGGAGACATGGAACGCGCACCGCATCGCCATCGTCACCACCGGCAGCCGCGCCAAGTTCAGCCAGAACGCCGGCCTGCGCCGCCGCCTGCTGGATACCGGCGACGCCATCCTCGCTGAAGCCAACCCCAAGGATTACATCTGGGGCATCGGCCTGGCCGAAGACGATCCCGCCGCGCTGAACCCCGCCAACTGGGAAGGTGAGAACCTGCTGGGCCAGATCCTCATGGCCGTGCGCAGTGAGCTGGCGGCAAACAGCAGCGCCTGACATCTTCCCGCCTAGTTCGGAATTAACCTGTTTCCCGAAGGATCGGCTCAACGCCGGTTGAGGGGGAACACAAACTCCTCGATAGTCAGACCAACCTCCGGGGACACCGCTTGAAGCTTGCCGCGCTCTTCCTCTCCGCCGCCCTGGCGCTCGCCGCGCCCATGGCCGCGCACGCGCAGCTCACCAAGGAATACCAGCGCCTCCAGGATTTCGGCGCCGAACTCGACCATGTCGCGACCGCGCCCGATTTCGTCGGTCTCGCTATCGCCGTCGTGAAGGATGGCCGCGTCGCCATGGTGAAAACCTATGGCGTGCGCGAAGCCGGCGGCACGGAGAAGGTCACGCCCGACACCGTCTTCCGCATCGCTTCGCTCTCGAAAGGCTTCGCCGGCACGCTCGCCGTGATGGAGCAGAGCGAAGGCAAGCTGAACCTGCAGACCCCCGTCGCCACCATCGTCCCCGAATTCAAGCTGAAGCGCGCCGCCGACGCCGCCCGCGTCACGCTGGAAGACGTGCTGTCCCAGCGCACCGGCCTGCCGCCCTATGCTTACGACAACCTGCTCGAAGCTGGCCGCCCGCCTTCAGCCATCCTCTCCGAATACGCCAAGGTGAAACAGACCTGCTCGCCCGGCGAATGCTTCACCTACCAGAACGTCGCCTTCAACATGATCGCCGCCGCGATCGAGAAAGCCTCGGGCAAGACCTACGCCGCCGAAGTGCAGTCCCGCATCTTCACCCCACTCGACATGAGAACCGCATCGATCGGCCTCAACCAGCTCAAGTCCACCGGCAACTGGGCCCGCCCCCACAAGCGCGTCGGCCCGCAGAACTGGGTCTCCACGCCCGTCACCGACTGGTACTATCGCGTGCCCGCCGCCGGCGGCGTCAACGCCTCGATCAACGACCTGTCGAAGTGGCTGATCGCGCAGATCGGCCTCCGCCCCGACGTGATCCCCGTCGCCGTCCTCGACGAAGCCCACCGCAAGCGCATCGCAACGCCGCCCGAAACCGCACGCCAGCGCTCGCTGAAAACGCCGGTCACGGAAACGTCGTACGGTCTCGGATGGCGCAACTACACGTATGCCGGCCGCCCCGTCATCACGCACTCCGGCAGCGTCGAAGGCTACATCGCGCAGATCGCCTGGGTGCCGGAAAACAAGTCCGGCATCGTCATCCTGTCAAACACGCGCGGCGCACGCGCCGCCCGCATCGTCCCCGCCTGGCTCGACTATGAACTCGGCCTCCAGAAGACCGACTGGTTCAAGATGGACGAGATCACCACCGCCTCCGCCACGACAGCCAGCGGCGACTAACACCAACTTCATCTCGCATCCCTTGCAGTGCAAGCCGGCCACGTCCATCGTGCGCCCGCTCGTGGAGGGTCATATGCGTAATATCGGAATCATCAGCGGATTGGCGGCGATCGCGCTGGCAGCCTGCCAGCCTGCCGTTCAGGAAGAAGCCAAGGCGGCGCCCCATCAGGCTTACGACGCCAAGACCTTCTTCGACACGACCGCCGTGTCGATGGCGGCGGCGACGCCCTTTGCCTTCTCGTCCGATGGCGCGAATGTGCTGGTCGCAACCGACAAGTCCGGCGTGTTCAACGCCGCCGCCCTGCCCGTCGCAGGCGGCGACCTCGCCCCCCTCACCACCTCCACGACCAACGCAGTCTTCGCGATCAGCTACTTCCCCACCGATGACCGCGTCCTCGTCTCGTCGGATGGCGGCGGCAACGAGCTGACCCACATCTATGTCCGCAACGCTGACGCCACGCTGAAAGACCTCACGCCCGGCGACAAGCACGCCAGCGAATTCATCGGCTGGGCCGCCGAGGGCAAGACCTTCTGGCTCGCCACCAACGAGCGCGACCCGCAGATGTTCGATCTCTACGCGTATGACGCGGCCACGTTCGCCCGCAAACTCGTCTTCCAGAACTCCGGCTTCTTCCCGTCCGCGGTCTCGCCGGATGGCAAATGGCTGGCGCTGTCCAAGCAGAACACCAGCGCTGACTCGGACGTCTATCTGGCAGACCTGACCAAGCCCGCCACGCAGAAGCCCGTCCTCATCACGCCGAACGACGGCGTCGTGGCCTATGGCATCTACGAATTCACGCCCGACTCCAAATCGCTGATCTACGCTACCGACGAGCACGGCGAATTCACGGAGGCCTGGACCCACGATCTCGCCACCGGCAAGAAAGCCGAACTGCTCAAGGCCGACTGGGACGTGATGTTCGTCACCTACTCGCCGACCGGCAAGTATCGCGTCGACGCCATCAACGCTGACGCCTCGACCAAAATCACCATCCACGACCAGACCGCCAACAAGCCTGTCGCCCTCACCGGCGTTCCGGCCGGCGATATCGGCTCGGTGCGTTTCAACCACGACGAAACGAAGATCGCCTTCACCGTTTCGTCCGACACCTCGCCCGCCGACGTGTTCGTGGCAGACCTCGCCACAGGCGCCGCCACGCGCCTGACGAAGAACCTCAACCCGGCGATCGACGAGCAGATGCTCGTTGAAACCGAAGTCGTCCGCTACAAGAGCTTCGACGGCCTCGATATCCCGGCCATCCTGTTCAAGCCGAAAGGCGCGAGCGCCGAGAACCCCGTCCCCGCTGTCGTGGACGTTCACGGCGGCCCCGGCGGTCAGAACCGCAAGGGTTATTCGGCGATGTACCAGCACCTCGCCAACCACGGCTACGCCGTCCTGCGCGTGAACAACCGCGGCTCGTCGGGCTACGGCAAGACCTTCTTCCACATGGACGACAAGAAGCACGGCGAAGTCGATCTCGACGACGTCGTCCATGGCAAGAAGTACCTGCAATCGCTCGACTGGGTGCAGAAAGACAAGATCGCCATCATGGGCGGGTCCTACGGCGGCTACATGGTCGCCGCAGCCCTCGCCTTCCGCCCAGAAGAATTCAACGCCGGCATCGACATCTTCGGCGTCACCAACTGGACGCGCACGCTGCAGGAAATCCCCGCATGGTGGGGCGCCCAGAAACAGGCGCTCTTTGACGAGATGGGCGACCCGGCCACCGACGCCGAACGCCACACGCGTATCTCGCCGCTGTTCCACGCCGCCAACATCGTGAAGCCGCTGCTCGTCATCCAGGGCAAGAACGATCCGCGCGTGCTGCAGGTCGAAAGCGACGAACTCGTCGCCGCCGTGAAGAAGAACAACGTCCCCGTCGAATACATCATCTTCCCCGACGAAGGACACGGCTTCCTCCGCAAGGAAAACCGCATCACGGCGTCGAACGCCTATGTGGCCTTCCTAGACCAGCAACTGAAAGGCGTCACCCCGCCCGCCGGCGCTTTTGCTTCGCCGGCCGCAGCTCCCGCTCCGGCAACGCCCGCAGCGCCGGCCGCACCGGCACAGTAAGCCGAACGTACGCGCTCATCCTCCGGCAACGCAGGATGAGCGCGGCTTCCATCGCGTAGGGTGCATCCTGATGCACCCAGCTACGGCCGGAATGACAGCTGGTCGTCAGGCGAGGCTAAGCCGGAATACTCCCGCCACCCTGAACCTTCTGTCGCGCCAGCGCGCTATCCATCGGCGACAGCCCAAGCCGGTCCACGATCTGCCGCATCAGCGTGTCCTCATGCGGATCGCGCTCGCCGTCCGCCAGCACCACGCCCCACAATTCCTCGATGATCGCGATCCGGTCATCGAGCGGGATCGCCTCCTTGATGGCCTTGGTGAACTGATAGATGTCGATCGCTTCTGCTTCCGCCTCTTCGCCCTGCTCGCGCAGACCCCGCGCCAGCTCCGCGTTCAGGGCAAAACGCTTGCCCAGTACACGGTCGATGATCGCAGCCTCGGGGGCGTCGTACTTCCCGTCCGCGCGCGCCGCCATCACCAGCACGGAGGCTATCGCCAGCCGCGCATCCTCGGGCTGCAACTCCGCATGCCCGGTCGACATCAACAGGCGGCGCAGGAAACCGGAGACCATTGGATCAGTCCTCTTTCGGCTTCAGATAGGCATCGAAATTCCGGATGTAAGCGTCGAGATTGCCCTCCAGCATCTGACGGAACCCGGCCACGAAATACTCGACCGTCTCATCCCGCTTGGCCGCCATCGCCTCGCCCGACTTGAACCCGCGCGCCGACAGGAAAGCGCTGAACCGCGCCGAGGCGAACATCATCGAGGCGTTCACCGCCTCGTGCGAGGCCTCCTCGGCCTCTTCGTTCGCGAGGTTAATATGTGCGTCGGCTCGCGCGTAGAACGCATCGTCAAACGGGTCGGCCATGGGAACGGGTCTCTCCTGAACTCCCCCAAAGTTATCGTGCTGGCCGAAAAAACCACCCGAAATCCGCCGCCGCGCACGAATGTTTCATCCGCGCCCCGGCGGAACGCGCCAAATCGACGCTTTTTGCCCGGAATGACAACGGGAAACTTGATTCCCGCGCGCGTGCTGCATAACAGGTAGCGCGGTTCGCAGACGCACCATTGGGGGGCGTCAGGGCCGTATCTATCCGCCAGAAGACCGAAGAGTCCGGAGAATCCACCGATGAAGGTGCTCGTACCCGTCAAGCGGGTGATCGATTACAACGTCCGCCCGCGTGTGAAGGCCGACCAGAGCGGCATCGATCTCGCCAACGTCAAGATGGCGATGAACCCGTTCGACGAAATCTCCGTCGAGGAAGCCGTCCGCATGAAGGAGAAAGGTCTCGCCACCGAGATCGTCATCGTCTCCATCGGCCCTGCCCAGGCGCAGGAAACCATCCGCATCGGTCTCGCCATGGGCGGCGACCGCGGCATCCTCGTCCAGACCGACGCCACGGTTGAACCGCTGGCCGTCGCCAAGATCCTGAAAGCCATCGTCGACGCTGAACAGCCCGGCCTGGTGATCGCCGGCAAGCAGGCGATCGACGATGACTCCAACGCCACCGGCCAGATGCTGGCCGCCCTGCTCGACTGGCCGCAGGCGACCTTCGCCTCCGCCGTCTCGAAGGATGGCGACACGCTCAAGGTCACGCGCGAAGTTGATGGCGGCCTGCAGACGCTCGCGCTGCAGACCCCGGCTGTCGTCACCACCGACCTCCGCCTCAACGAGCCGCGCTTCGCTTCGCTGCCGAACATCATGAAGGCGAAGAAGAAGCCGATCGACACCAAGTCGCCCGCTGACTACGGCGTCGACATCACGCCGCGTCTGTCGGTCGTGAAAGTCACCGAGCCCAAGAAGCGCGAAGCCGGCGAGAAAGTTGCCGATGTCGATGCGCTCATCGCCAAACTCAAGTCCGTGGGAGCCATCTGATCATGGCCGTTCTCGTTCTCGCTGAACACAGCAACGTCGCGCTGAATGACGTGACCGCCAAGACGGTCGCTGCCGCCAAGGCTTTCGGCGGTGACGTCGATGTGCTCGTCGCCGGCCACAATGCCGGCGCCGCCGCCCAGGCTGCCGCGAAACTCTCTGGCGTCCGCAAGGTCCTGCACGCCGAAGGCGAAGCCTTCAGCCATGCCCTCGCTGAAGCCGTCGAAGCGCTCGTTGTTCCGCTGATGTCGGGCTACGACGCCTTCTTCGCCCCGGCCACCGCCACGGGCAAGAACGTCGCCCCGCGCGTCGCCGCCAAGCTCGACGTGATGCAGGTCTCCGAAATCACGAAAGTGATCGACGCCTCGACCTTCGAACGTCCGATCTACGCCGGCAACGCTATCATGACGGTGAAGTCGTCCGACGCGAAGAAAGTCATCACCGTCCGCGGCACGGCCTTCCAGGCTGTTGACGCTTCGGGTTCGGCCTCGATCGAAACGATCGCCGCCCCGGCCGGCCCGTTCAAATCCGCTTTCGTCTCGGAAGAGATCTCGAAGTCGGATCGTCCCGAACTCGCCTCGGCCAAGCGCGTCGTCTCCGGCGGCCGCGCCCTCGCCTCGGCCGAGCAATTCAACCAGTACATCCTGCCCCTCGCCGACAAGCTCGGCGCTGGCGTCGGGGCCTCGCGCGCCGCGGTGGATGCCGGCTACGCCCCGAACGACTACCAGGTCGGCCAGACCGGCAAGGTCGTCGCTCCGGAACTCTACGTCGCCATCGGCATCTCGGGCGCCATCCAGCACCTCGCCGGCATGAAGGACTCGAAGATCATCGTCGCCATCAACAAAGACGAAGAAGCCCCGATCTTCCAGATCGCGGACTACGCCCTCGTCGGCGACCTCTTCAAGATCGTCCCCGAACTCACGAGCAAACTCTAAAGGGACCGCCGGGCTCCTCTCCGGCTCCCGCGCAAGCGCATACCCAATTGCGAAGGCCCGCCCCAACAGGCGGGCCTTCTGCATTTGAAGGCGTCCCCAGTCCGATCCGGCCGCAAAACTGCAGTCTCCTTCCTCTCCCGCACATACAAGCCTAGGGTCCCCTGATTCGCACAAACTCACCGGGGACCATCATGCTCAAGCCGCTTTGCCTTCTCGCGTCTGCTCTCTTCCTCACAGCCTGCACCTCCACGCCTGAAGCCGGTCACGGCGGAATGGCCGGCATGGCCGGCATGGAGCATCACGCAGGCATGAGCGCCGAACAGCACAAGGCCAACATGGCCGAAGTGCGCGCCCCCGTGAACCTCATCCTGCTCTACAAGCTGAAGGACGGCGTGAAGCCCGCTGACTTCGAAGCCTGGGTCCGCTCCACCGACTATCCCGGCATGCGCAGCCTGAAGCGCGTCGCTGACTTCCGCACCCATCGCGTCGAACGCCCACTGATGGGCGCCGACAAGCCCACCGTCCAGTACATCGAAACCTTCTCCATCGCAGACCTCGACGGCTTCATGAAGGAAGACATGGCCGGTCAGACCGTGCAGAGCGTCATGGGCGCCTTCATGGGCTTCGCCGAAGCGCCCCAGTTCCTCATCGTGTCCGAGATCAAATAACGCCCGCGCGCTTGAATTATACTGCCCGGCGAAGGCCCGCCCCCCACAGGCGGGCCTTTAGCTTTTCCTTGAGTGAAATGGACTCCCTGAACCGTCAGGCATAGGCTCCCGACAGGGACATCAGGGGAGACACCAATGCCAACCACGGGAATCATCGTCGGCGATAACTGGCTCGCCATCGCCGCGGCCGCCATCGCCTTCTACGCCGTCGGCTTCATCATCTACGGCGCCGTCTTCTCGAAGCTCTGGATGCAGCTGTCCGGCTTCACGAAAGAACAACTCGCGCCGCACGCATGGAAGATGGCCGTCTCGCCCATCATGCCGATCCTCACCGCGATCGGCCTCGCCATCATCCTGAAGCTCGCCCACGTCGACAATCTCGCGACGGGCCTCGTCGTCACCTTCCAGGTCTGGTTCTTCATCGTGCTGTCGACGCGACTGTATTCCTTCGTTTACAGCCCGGAAAAGCCCGGCCTGCTGGTGATGGACACGATCCACCTCCTGCTCGGCACAATGGCAGCCGGCGCAATCATCTCCGCCTGGCCCTGATGCACTTGGCGTAGCCGCCCACGCATGGTCTGATCCGCCAAACCGGATCAGGGACTTGTTCATGCGCACCACGCTTCTTGCCGCTTCCATGCTGGCGCTCGCCGCCTGCGCCACATCGCCCACCGACAGCGTCACCACCGCATCCACCGATCCCCGCGCAGGCGAAGCCGAATTCCGCGCGCTGTACAAAGAGCTGATCGAAACCAACACCACGCTCTCCGTCGGCTCCTGCACGCTGGCGTCCGAGCGCATGAAGGCCCGCCTCCTCGCCGCCGGCTATCCGGAAAGCGACCTCCACATCCTGGTGAATCCCAAGCCCAACCGTCCGCAGGACGGCAACCTCGTCGCCATCCTTCCCGGCTCTGATCCATCGAAGAAAGCCATCCTCCTGATGGCCCACATCGATGTGGTCGAAGCCAGGCGCGAAGACTGGGTGCGCGACCCCTTCAAGCTCACAGAGGAAGGCGGCTTCTTCTATGCCCGCGGCGCCAGCGACGATAAAAGCATGGCCGCGATCTTCACGGACTCGATGATCCGCTTCAAGCGCGAGGGCTACAAACCCGCGCGCACGATCAAGCTGATGCTCAACTGCGGCGAGGAAAGCCCCAACGAATTCGTCGGCGCGCAATACATGGTGCAGCAACACCTCGATCTCATCAGCGCCGAGTTCGCTCTCAACGAAGGCGCAGGCGGCCGCATCGATCCTGAAACCGGCAAATACGTGTTCAACGGCGTGCAGGCCGGCGAAAAACTCTACCAGGATTTCACGATCGAGATCACCAACCCCGGCGGCCACTCCTCCCGCCCCGTTCCCGATAACGCGATCTACCGCCTCGGCGCCGCCCTGCAGAAGATCGCAGCCATCCAGTTCCCAATCGAGTTCAACGACGCCACGCGCGGCTTCTTCCGCCGCATGGGCGAGCTCACGCCCGGCCAGGAAGGCAAGGACATGCGCGACGCCGCCGATGGCGAGAACGCAACCGCCATCCGCCGCCTGATGCTCAACCCCGGCTACAACGCGCTGTTCAAGACAACCTGCGTCGCCACCCAGCTCAACGCCGGCCACGCGCCCAACGCGCTGCCGCAACGCGCCACCGCCAACGTCAACTGCCGCATCTTCCCCGGCCGCACGCAGGAGGAAATCCGCCAGCAGCTCGTCACCGCGATCAACGACTCCGACGTGAAGGTCACGATGCAGTCCGACCCGGAAACGCCCGGCGCCCCGCCGCGCCTCACGCCGGAAATCCTCGGCCCGATCGAAAAGATCACCGAACAGGTTTTCCCCGGCGTGCCCGTGGTCCCCGCCATGGCCACCGGCGCCACTGATGGCCGTTTCACAACCCCGGCCGGAATCCCGACCTACGGCGTCTCCGGCATCTTCGCTGACGCCGCCACCAGCGGCACCCATGGCCTGAACGAGCGTGTCGGCGTCAAACAACTCTATGACGGCCGCGTGTTCCTGCACCTGCTGGTGAAAGAATACGCAGGCGGAAAATAGCGGTCGCGCTGTTCATCTTCCCCCGTGAAACGGGAGAAGAATGACCTCACTCTCACCCCCACCCGAACTGCTTCAACAGCAGAACGCCGCCTGCCGCCGAAACACCGGAAAGCACCGCGCCCCAAACCAGATCGACAATCACCATCGGCAACGGCCAGTTCCGGAGCGTCGCCAGATTGGTCAGGTCATACGTCCCGTACGCCACCAGCCCGAAGAACGCGCCGACGCCCAGCGCCCGCATCCAGTCACCGTCCACCAGTGAAGGCTGCACCGCAAAGAATCCCAGCCCCGCCGCATACAGCAGGTAAAACAGGATCGCCGGCACAGGCATGATCTGCTCGCGCATCAATGGCCCCAGCTGCCGCGCCAACCATCCCTTCGCGATGACGCCCAGCCACAGCAGATCCAGCACCGCAAGGATAAGCCCCGCCGCCGCCGCGCTCTTGAGAATATCCATGGAAAGCTCCTGTCCCCCCGTCATACGCACGCCACCCAAACTGGATGCATCGCACGGACGCAAGCGCGCGAATGACGGTGACTGATGCAGGAATGGAGGATGGAGCGGTACCCAATTCGCAGGACAGCCGAAAATCTTCCCGAGAAAATTCAAAGACCTACTCAACAAGGATGGGGGATAGCGCCCCTCAGATCCAACCGGGCCTTGGACGAGGGTTATTCTCTCGCCCATGACACGGCACAAACACGCGCAAACTGGACTGGTAACCCCGCAGCTTCCTCAGCAATGGCTGACAGCTGTGCTGTGCGTATTTGCGATGCTCGTGCACCACGTCGCCTCAACACTCCAGATGATCCGCCGCCGTGAAGCTGTGAATGCCACACAGCCCACGCCTGCGGTTCTGCCCCGAGTGAAGACCGACACCCAACAACAGGACCCCCAATCAGTCGCCGCAAGCGACACGCCCATCATGCACCCCACCCCGGCTTGTCATCCCGGAAGCGCGAAGCGCTATCCGGGACCCATTCATCCGGCGGGAC
>Ga0116178_10000362_pt1 | contig 41062 bp, 27 predicted proteins | sample AD_STIC12_MetaG_FD_89880 | JGI IMG/M metagenome (GOLD analysis project Ga0116178, IMG submission 89880) | Active sludge microbial communities of municipal wastewater-treating anaerobic digesters from USA - AD_STIC12_MetaG | ecosystem: Engineered > Bioreactor > Anaerobic > Digestate | place: USA...
AGTGGCCGATTACCGCCCGAAAGTGGTTGCCGACCAGAAAATCAAGAAAACAACCGACACTCTGGCAATCGAAATGGAGCGAACCCCGGACATTCTCGCGTCGGTTGCCCGGAAGAAGAAACAAGGGCAGATCGTGGTAGGTTTCGCCGTGGAAACCGACGTTGAGAAGGCAGAGAAGCGCGCGCGGGAGCGCCTGCAAAAGAAGTCTCTCGACATGATCGCGCTGAACGTCATCGGCGAGAACGGCGTAGGCTTCGGCACGGATACGAACCGGGTGACATTGTTCTGCCGGGATGGATTGAAAACCGAACTCCCGTTGATGGAAAAGCGGGAGGTCGCGCGGGCAATGTGGGAACGGATCGCGGCGCTTCAGGCCGCGGGCTCGTAGACGGAAGACGGGGCGCAGGTTCATGGATAGCGTGGAATCGCGCAGAGAGACGTTGCAGTTGTTCCGCAGCTTCGTGGAGCAACGTCGCGAACTCGGGGACGGATACTGGCCCAGACCCGACGGTTCCGCGCTCCCTGCGGAGCGGGGACCACGTGCTGCCCTGCCGTCTGCGGCTCGACCCCCGGTATCCGCAGAGCGTTTCCTGATTCCGGAGAAAAAACCAGAACACGAGCCCGCGTATAAGCTTACGACAGAACAACCGGCGATCGCGGGAGAGAGCGACCTCGCCGTCCGCCTGTTCGCTTCCGTGGCGGAGAGTCCGGTTCCGGATGCAGCATCGCTGGAGGAGTTCCGCGCGCGCATCAGCGAATGCCACAAATGCCCGCTTGGCGCAACGCGTACGCATTTCGTGTTCGGATCGGGCAACCCCGATGCCGACCTCATGTTTGTCGGGGAAGCACCCGGAGAAGAAGAAGACCTCCAGGGCCAACCATTTGTCGGGCGCGCGGGGCAGTTACTGACAAAAATGATCGAAGCGATGAAGCTCAGACGGGAGGACGTGTATATCGCCAACGTGCTGAAATGCCGTCCACCGAACAACCGGACCCCCCTGCCGAGCGAAATGGAGCAGTGCAAGCCGTATCTGGACAGGCAAATCGCGTTAATCCGCCCGAAGATAATCTGCGCACTGGGCCGGGTGGCGGCGCAGGCGCTGTTGAACACCGGCGAGGGGTTGAACCGTCTGAGAGGAACGTTCCACGATTACCGCGGCGTCAAAGTGCTGGTCACATACCATCCCGCCGCGTTGTTGCGGAACCCGCAGTGGAAAACGCAGTCGTGGGACGACCTGCAGAAAGTCAGATACGAATTGGACGGGACCATTTTGCGGCCGAAGAAGGCATGAGGAGAGGAGAGTATGGCGGGCCGGAATGAAGCTCCTGCGCAGGAAGCGATGGAAGAACTCGCGAGCGCGGGCGCGGAGCGGGTGCTGCCGCATTCCATCCTGCTCGAGCAGCAGGTTCTCGGCGCGATGATGCTCAACCGGCAGGCGGTGAGCAAGGTCGTGTCGATGCTGGATCGGAACGCATTTTACCGGGGGCGGCACCGTCTCGTGTTCGATGCGTGCGTGCGCCTGTACGAAGCCGATCAACCCGCCGACCTGCCGCTGGTGATTCAGGAACTGACACGAAAAGGGGAACTTGCGGAAGCGGGCGGCGCGGAATATGTGGCCGACGTCGCCGCCAGTGTCGGTACAAGCACGAACGTGGAGTACCACGCGCAACAGATTCTCGAACTTGCCGTCCGACGGCGCACCATCGCGCTTTCCAGCGAACTGATCAATTCTGCGTACGATACCACCGGAACAATCTACGACAACCTCGAGAGGTTCGAAAACGACCTGTTCAAGCTGGCGGAAAACCGCTGGAGGGAGGGATTCTCCCATATCGAACCGATCATGCACCGGACGTATGAACGGATCGAAAAGGTAAGCACGCGCAAGGGAGAAGTTACGGGGGTTCCGAGTGGTTTCACCGCGCTTGACGAGATGACCGCCGGATTTCAGAAGAGCGAACTGATCATCGTCGCGGCGCGTCCGGGTATGGGGAAAACCGCGCTCGTGCTCAACATGGCGCGCAACGCGGCCCTCCAGCACAAACTGCCCGTTGGCATCTTCTCGCTCGAAATGTCCGCCGAATCCGTGGCGCAGCGGCTTCTCTGTGCGGAGGCGCACGTGGACGGCCAACTGGTGCGCCGTGGCAGACTGAACGAGCACATGTGGAACCGGCTTTCCAAAGCCGTGACGACACTTGCGAACGCGCCGATTTACATAGACGACAGCGCCGCGCTTTCTCCTCTTGAAGTGCGCGCAAAGGCCCGCAGACTGGTCCACGAACACAGCGTGCAGTTGATCATAGTCGACTACCTGCAACTCATGCGTGTTCCCGGACACAGGGAAGGGCGCGCCCAGGAAGTCGCCGTCATTTCCCAGGCGCTGAAAGCGCTTGCGAAAGATCTGGACATCCCGATCATTGCCTGCTCTCAGGTCACGCGCGAAGTGGAGAAACGTGGCGAGTTCCGGCCACGCCTTTCCGATTTGCGAGAGAGTGGGTCCATCGAACAGGACGCGGACGTCGTCATTTTTGTCCATCGCCCCGAATACTACAAGATCACGCACGATGAACAGGGCCGGAACGTTGAAGGACTGGCGGAGATTCTGCTGGAGAAACAGCGGAACGGCCCGACGGGAAAAATCGAGCTGCGGTGGACGGATAAGTTCGGCCTTTTTGAGACCTTCCGGCGTGACGACGACGAGTTTGCCACGGCAGACGTCGAAGAAGACGGGGAGCTCTACTGATGCGGAGGGCTGACCTGCTCTCACTTCGCTTCGTGCGCGGCACAGGGCGCCTTGTGCTTGCCTCCGTGCGACAGGTGGGAAGGTTCGTGCTGTTTGCCTCCGAGGTCGTGCGTGCGTTGCCGAAAATCTTCCAGAATCCGCGCCTGACGCTCGAGCAGATGGTACGCATGGGAACGGATTCCGTTCCGCTCGTATTTACGGTGTCCATTTTTGCCGGCGCGACGACAGCCTGGCAGGGGAAGTACCAACTGGAAGGCATCCTGCCCACCTCGGCAATCGGCACGGCGGTGGCGAAGAGTCTCATCCTTGAGCTGGGCCCGGTGCTCACGGCGCTTGTCATCGCCGGGCGCGTGGGGTCTTCCATCGCGGCGGAACTTGCCACGATGCGTGTAACGGAGCAGATAGACGCACTGGTCACCATGTCGATAAGCCCCGCGCGGTATCTCATTGCTCCCCGCGTGGTCGCCGGGTTCGTGATGGCTCCGGTACTGGTTGTCATGAGTTACTTTTTCGGTATTTCGGGTGGCTACGTCACCGCGGTGTCCCTCGGCGGGCTGAATGGAGCGAGGTTTCTTGAAGGGCTGCGCCTGTTTTTTTACGTGCGCGACGTGGCGGTCGGCCTTCTGAAGGCGTTTGTGTTCGGCGCATCCACCTCGTTTCTCGGGTGCTACTTCGGGTATTTCGCCAGAGGTGGAGCCGAGGGCGTAGGCCAGGCCGCAATCCGGGCGTTTGTGTCCTCTTCCGTCGTCATTCTGGGAGCCGATTTCCTCATCGCTTCGATTGCATTCATGTAACCATTGTCTCCACCCCTTTTCTCCCTCGGAATACGCATGTTCTCCCGCGATGACTGCCGCCGCAACCTCAGGTGGTACATCCTTTTCCGCATGTCGCTCGACTTCATGATGTGGGGCCCCACCTGGGTGCTCTACATGCGCGACGATCTCGGGTTCTCCTTCACCGAGATCATGCTGTTCGACTTTTTCTTCCAGACGGCTATCGTGCTGCTGGAAGTGCCGACCGGCATGTTCGCCGACATCGTCGGGCGCCGCTGGGCATTGCGCGCCGGCGCATTCAGCCTGTTTCTCGCCATGGGAATGTGGGGCGCGGGCTGGAACGCCTGGTGGTGGATCAGCATCGCGTGGGCATTCTGGGCGATTGCGGCGACCCTGATCAACGGGGCGGATGCGTCTCTGGTGTACGAAACCCTGCGCGCGGATGGGCGGGGGTATGAATTCGGGAAGGTCCTCGGGCGCATTTCGAGCCTTTCGATGCTCGGCATGGTTGTCGCGTCGGTTCTTGGCGGGTGGATGGCGGAATACGGCTACCGCGTGCCGATCCTCGTCCACACGGCGTTGCTGGCATTCACCGTGTTCGCCGCCTTTCGCCTTCGGGAACCGCCCCGCGCCGAGCGTCTTGTCCATGCAACCGTGCGGAACATCGCGCGTTCACTGCGCGCACTTCTGAAACGCAGCCACCGGTTCCGGTACCTTCTCGCCTACTCCGCGCTCATTCAGGTCGTGGAAATCATGGCCGTGGTGTACCAGCAACCGCTCCTGGCGTCCCTCGGTTTCCCGATCAAGCAACTCGGCGTGTTCTACGCGGGTGCGATCCTCATTGCGGCCGTCGGGCCGATCGCCATGACATGGGCAAGCGACCGTTTCGGCATCGCGCGGACGCTGGGGCTTGGCGCGCTCGGCACCACGACCGCCTGTCTGGGGTTGTTCTGGTTGCCGGGCCTTACGATCGTCATCCCGTTCCTCGTCCTCCGCTTTTTTGCCGACGGTGTCCGACCCGTGACGATCGAGGGCATGAACCGGCTGGCGGATCCGGACGACCGGGCAACCGTCCTCTCGCTACGGAGTATCTGCATTTCCAGCGTTGCCGGACCTATGGAAGTTCTGTCGGGGTGGTGGGCGGACCGCGTGCCGATTCGGCGGGTGTACCTCGTGTGCGGTGCGCTGCTGCCGCTTTTCTCTGCATGGCTTGGATGGGCCTGGAAACGGCACCCGGAGCCCATGCCAAAGGACGTGAAGGTGGTACCCCCGGTTCCCAGACTCGGGGGAGACCCGTCGCTTCACTCGGAGTGATGGACGGCCACCGCGGCGCTTTGAGGACAAAGCGCCCTACCGGCCGACACACAACCCGCGTGGTAGGGCGCGTTCGCCGAACGCGCCGTGTTCTAGCGCCCCGGCGGTCTTTGGAGTGCGTGCTGGCGGCACGCCGGCCGGCTGGGCCTCCGCTTTGAAAGCGCGAGCACGCTTGCGCAATCCAAAGTGAGTTGCGCTGGGTTTTCCTCTGGATTCCCGCCTTCGGGTCGTGCTCCCCAGAGCACGCGGAATGGCAGTTTCGGTGACCAGAGCATTGTCAGAGACTCTGCGGGTTATTCGTCAGGCACTGTACCGAGTTCGCGAGTCTGGAATGACGTGAACCAGCCGAGCGGAGGACACGACTAGAACGCGATGCGTTCTCAGCGTGGCCCTCCACACATACTCGCCCTGGAGGGACCCGCGCTGTCGGGTCCAACGGGTGTGCGCGGGAATCCCACTTTGCCACCTACGGCTTCGGGTAGCTGATCGCCAGCATGGCTTCGATATCAAGCGGATCAACGCCCAACCGCGTGCGCAGCTCCGCGTGAATCCGTCCGTCGTTTTCCGGTTCCCCTTCAATCGGCAGGCGCACGCGCACGCCTTCCTTCAGGGCTGATTCCCTCGCACCCACTTCCATCATCATGGACATGAGTGCGTCCCGTTCGTCGAATTCGCTCGCCCGGATACCCCGCACCGCGCAGGCGAAATCGGCGAGATGATCCATGATGGCGCAGCCGTACCAGTCGCTGGCGTGCTGCGGGATATCAACTGGTCGGAAGGGGTTCACGTATTCCACCACGCCGCCGCCGATGGGGCTCAGGTCCGCGTACGTGCGTGTCCATCGACGGTCGGGGCACTCGGTCACAATCGGGATCGTGGTGTCGGCAATGCCTCGCCTGCCGAAATCGGAATCAGTACAGAGCCGGATCTCTCCCTCTCCCTGCCAGCCACGCCGGGCAAAATGGACGATGGTACCGCGTTCTCCCTGCCACTCGGTGTATCCGGGGCGCGGATAGCGGCCGAGGAAACCCTTCACGTTCGCGAGGTGATCCATTGCGAAGCCGTTGCCGGGAAACTGGAAAAAACGCGCCCGGTAGGTTTCACTGTCGTGGAACCGCTCGGGTGATTCGTGGAACGCCACGGTAGGCATAGTGTGCTCAACAGATTGCACCCATTCGGGGTGAGCACCGAAAAACGCGATCCAACGCGAGTTGTTGTGGTAGCCGGTGTGGTCGGCGTAGGAAACCACCCGATGCACCGGACCTACCACTTCCGCTACGGCGAGCTTCGCGACGATGCGGTCTATCGGGAAGCGGAAGAAGTTCTCCGCGACGCGCACGAGCACGTTGCCCCCACGCGCCGCTTCGATCATCTGCCGCGCCTGCGTGATGGTGTTGCACCAGCTTGTTTCCACAAGATTGTGAATGCCGTGCGCGGACAGGAAGCAGGAGATGGAATGGTGCGACTCGACCGGAGTAACCACCACCGCCGCTTCCATCGGTCGGGCGCGCACAAGTTGGCGGATGTCGTAGAACGCCGGCACGCCGTAGGACGCGGCAAGCTCGTCCGCGTGCTCGCGCACCGGGTCGCACACCGCCACCACGCGCATCCAGTCGCCCATGGATGGCATGATGGGGCGGTAAATGGAGCGTGCTCGCGAGCCCGCGCCGACCAGCGCAACGCGAACCGGTTCGTCAGGGATGGGAACACTGTGCATGCGTCTACTCGAGGTCGAGGATCTGCATGCGACCCGGCGAGACGGGAACGACCAGTCTTCGGCCATCCACGGTGATCGTCACGGGTTCCCGCACCTCACCGAAATCCGTACGCCGCAGCAGTACCTGGTTCCCCACACGAACACCCGAAATCACCGGTCCCTGCTGCCGCGGAACATCGAAGCAGATCGGGGTGCCGTTGAGCAGCCAGTTGTTGTAGAGCAGGGAGCCGTCATAGACGCGCTGGACAAGCGCGATTTCCTCTGCCAACTCGTCCATCGGCGTCCATGAGTAGAAGATGTCGTGCCCGCGCAGCAGGAGGTGCCAGAGCAGTTCCGTGTACGCTTCCGCGCTCATCTGTGGCACGGCCGGGCTGTCTGCGGGAGGGGCGGTGGTATGCCAGTGAACGAACGTGGCGATCGGAATGCCTGACGGGGTGGATTTGCCTGCGTTCGTGCCTACCAGAAGCATGTTGTAGAACCAGCGGTAATCAGGATTAGTGAACTCCGGGTACGCATCGTAAATGCGGTACCAGGTATACACGACCGGCATCGCGAGAGTGAAATGCGTCTCGAAGAAATCGTTGTACCATGGACGATGAAGGTCGTTCTGGTCTCTTTTGTGTGGCAGCTCCGGTTGTGGATGCTCGAAATAGTCGTACCAGTACCGCCACCCGTCATTGGGATACACCGCGTAATTCGTTACAAGCGCATCCGGGTTTCGCGCGAGGATCGGGTCCGCGTAGCACTCTCGCTGAAGCCTGCTGCGCATCTGGCGCATGCGCGCCTGAAACGCGGCAAAATCGTCTATGTTCGGCAGGTTTTCGCGGCACCGTGCGCACTGTCTGGAGGATCTCCACGCCTCGTTCCACTCGTGCGGGCCATCAATCTCCCAGTCCGCAGTCACGATCCCGATGGGAATGCCGGCATGATGATATGCCTCCACGTACGCGGCAACGCGGCCCAGTATCACGGGCATACGGTGTTCCAGTGCGAAGGGACACCCCATTTTTGGCCCGCTGAACGACTCATCGAAGAATGGTTGTCCCGCTTCGTCCACGTGCGCGGTGGCGGCTGTTTTGTCGTAAAAGCTGTACAGCAGAGCGTTTGCGTCGCACGCCACCGTAAACCCGAGTTTTTTCTGTATCCTCCCGATCCGCAACGCCTCTGCGATTCCGGCATCCTGATTCGCGCCGGTCTGCCACATGCTGATGACGCCGATTCCCCGTGCTGCAAGTTCGCGGATCGTCCATTCGGCTTCTTCGTCGTTCAACGCGCTCAGGCTGCCGATGGAATACTGGTACACAAGTTCCCGCGAGCCTCTCTGGTTCCTCAGCGGAGGGCAGGCGTTCAGTACGGTACGGATATTCTCGGGGAGATTCGTGGGAACAGGCATGGGTAACTCCCTTGAAAACGCGGTGGAGGTGAACGCCAACAAAAATGCTGTCACATGGAACAAGGTTTTCGCCCCTTCAGGAACACGCGGGCAGTCGATGCGCCGCATGCGGGAACACGTATCCATGATACTGGAAGACCCGGGAAAGGCGCAACGGAAACCGACCGACGCGCGAGATCGGTCAGAACGTCGTCTCCACGCGAGCGTGGACTTTCCCCCGGGAGAATGTGTCGTGCCGCCCCCATCCGAAATCAATTCCGAGATTCCCTGCCGCGGTACGCGCACGAAGTCCACCCCCGTATCCGACAGGGTATGTCTCTACGGATGCGGGTACGCCGCTCTGCGCGTCCATCCGGCGTGTGCGTACGTACCCGGCATCAACAAACACGAACAAACGCGCGGCCCCTCCAAGGAGGTACCGCAACTCATGATTGCCCCAGATGATCCGATCACCGGCGAACTGGTCCTGGCGGTACCCGCGCAATGTCAGAGCGCCTCCGAGCCGCAGTTCATCCGCGGCGGAGAATGTGGTGCGCCCGCTGGTGCTGGAAATCTGCCCTCCATGCCAGCCAAACGCGGCAACGATGGCGCGCCGCACCGGCAGGAAATGTTCGAGGTCCACCTTCACAACGGACACCCGCTCGTTCCGCGACCAGGCAGATCCACCGTAGTACGCGAGGAAATCGGAATCGTACACCCGATTCCTCCGCACATCGTACCGCCAGTTCAACGCGTATCGCACGCCGCTCGTCGGGTTCTCACGCACGTCCCGCGTATCGTATTCCGCTTCCCCTCGCAGCGTCATGCTCCGGTACCGCGGGCCGCCGAGCAGGGGTACCGAGTCGCTGCGGACGATTTCGCGACCGATGCTTGCCGCCACCACCACGTCAGGGACGAGTTCCCCGCCAAAAGCCAGTTCAAGACGTTCGAGCGCGTACGCGGTGCGCTGCTCAACCGCAAGTTTGCCCTCCGCATCCACAGGAAGGCCGGCGACCCACGGCTCCCGGTATGAAAGGTCCAGCGTCGTCTGTTCCGCCTGAGGACGGTTCCAGCGAACCGCAAGCCGGCGTCCCGTACCGAGAAGGTTGCCCAGCGTCACATCCGCGAGCCCGGTGAACTCCCCGCGCGAATTGCCCTCCCCCGGCTGGTAACCGACGACACCCTCAAACCTGTTCGGGCGGCCTTCCCGAACGGAGATGAGGAGATCCGCCGTCCCCGACGCGGAATCGCTCCACGCCAGGGCGGGTTCCCCCACGGCATCGAACATTCCCGAACGATTCAGCCGCCGTACCCAGCGTTCAACGTCTTTCTGGGAGTACACGCTTCCCGGCGCCCGGCGTAATTCGCGCGCGATGACGTGACTTTTCGTGACCGTGTTGCCCCGGGGAACAACGCGCGCGACACGCACCAGAGGGCCGGACACCACGCGGGTGTCCAGCACGAACCGCGAAGCGGTTTGCTCGCGTGCTGATACCAGCGTCGCTTCGGCAAATGGGTGCCCCTCCTCTGCTTCCCTTCGAAGGAATCGGTACACTGCGTCGGGAGTGGATCGAAAACCCGGCAGGCGTTCCAAAACTGAATCCGTCACATCCCCTCGCGTACGCTGGATTGAAAGGGTGACGCTGGCGATGTCGCCCTCGTGAACCAGTATTTCGCGCACGGCATCCCCGTTTCGGGACACGTACAGGGTATCCTGCAGAACGGCCAACCAGAAACCTGCATCTGAGTATTCCTTCCGGATACGGCGCAACCCGTCGGAGCCGGACGCCCACAGACGGATGCGATCCGCCGGAAACACCCTCGCGCCCCGGACGACCACGCGGACGGAGTCCGTGTGGACAGCATCGGCAGGTGAGGCTCTGGCGCAGCAGAACGTCGCGAACGCGCCGGTTGCAAGGGCAACGATTCGGCGTGTCATGGGCGGCGGTTCCAGGGTCTGCCGGATGCGGGAAACGCTCCGGCGCCCGCAGGAACGGGCCGGGCCGAGTGGAGGGAGGGGGACATCGGGCGAATCCCAACCGGAGGACTACTCGTCTTCCTCGAACTCGCGGTTGCCGATTCGGGCTCGAATCCACCACGACGGCGGATAGGAGGTCTGGAACTTCTCTATGCGATCGAGAACCGGTTCTCCGAGCACTTCCGCAAGACGACGGAATCGGCAATCCATTATGGACATGAAGGCCGCTTCCCGTATCACGTGCACGACGTCGTCGGTGAGGTACCCGTCCACGCGGACCGGTTCCACCGCGGGGTCATCCAGGAGATCAGCGAGGGTACAAATGGTTTCTGATTTGTCACTCCCAGCCATGCGTTCGATCGCGCATATGCGGTTGATCTGTGGTTCTTTCGGGTCGGAAGCGATACGCGCAAGTTCCTTTTCGAGCGTTTCCTCCCCTTTCTCGAGGTGGATAAGGGCGTGGCTCACGTGCGCGGAAAGCATATCGCGGCCGGCGGGAAGCACACGTTCGAGTTCGCGCAGCGTTGCTTCTGCGTGAACACCGCCAAGCCCTTCGAGAGCCAGCACCGCGGAGGTTGCCACCTCGGGAGCGTCGGAGAAGGCATACCCTTTGAGCACCTGGGCGACTCTATCGCGATACGCCGCCGACCACCCTTTCCGGGCGCGCCCGAGCATCCCGAGTGCAGCAATCGTAGTGGCGACGCTGGGGGAATCTTCACAACGGCTCAGGATGCGAAGGAGAAAGGGCGCAGCCCTCCAGTCTCCGAGCGCGCCTGCGATGCCGATGTATCCTTCGTGATAATTTGTGGGAAACTCCGCGTGGGGTTTGTCGAAAAGTTCTTCCGCCAGCCGCTCGGGATCGAGGAAATAGCGCGACAGCAATCGCAGGTCAGTCAGATCGGTGGAGAACCCTGAATCGTCGGTATCGCCGAACTCATTGACGCCGATGTAATGAAACCACTGCGCGAGGTCATCCCCTTTGGCGGTTTCTTCGAACGGAATACCGCGATTGCACAGTTGCAGGCACGCCATGCGAAACACATCACGCGCCTCGGCCGCCTGGAGGCACCCGCGTTCAACGTGATGGATAAGTGCGAGCGTCAGTTCCGCCAGCGCCTGCGCGCTTTCCTCCTCCGCAACATTGTCGAACGGCTCCAGAAGGTCGTCCACCGGAACCTCGGGAGGCAGGTTCGCAAGGGTGGAGGAAATCTCCTCGGGATCATAGTCGGCGCTGTGCCATTCACTGACCCATTTCGCCACCCGTTCTGCGGCGCCCCGGTCGAGAGACGGCAGGACGATCCCGCGAAGGGGAACCGCTACGGTTTTTCGCTCCATGTGCGACTCCGGCAGGAGAAATGGGGTGGATCAGTTCGCGCCGTTTGCAAGAACGCCAGCAATCCGTTCCATCCGTCCGAGCAGTTGTTCCACTTCGCACGCGCAATCATCTGACGCCCGGGCGACGATTTCCCCGGTTTCCACATTGATGAGGCGTGCCGTGGTGGTGTACGTACTTCCGAGTTTGCCTATCGTTCCCGTAATGATGCGGTTGACGCCGACAAGGCGACCGATTTCGACCACGCAGGCGTCAGATTCACATGCCCCGGAAACCTGAAATTCCTGTTCGCGCAGAATCTCTTCCATGCGTTCGCGTTCTATCACCATGAATATACCACTGTCCACGAGTTCAGCCCGCAAACGGTCGGTAAGAATGGCGACTTCGTCCCTTGATACCCCTACCCCCTTGAAATCCACCACGGCCACCGCGATCCGTTGCTCTGCCGGCTGACGGCGCAGGAGCACGGATGGCGCCACAACCTCTCCGGGGGGCAAGACAACAGGGGAAGCGCTGCCTGCGACGGTTGCGCGCCGGGCTGGTGCCGCCCGTGAGATCCGCTCCGCAATGATGAGCCGCAACTGCTCCCACTCCTGGCGCAACGAAGCGGGTGGGTTGGCGGTGAACCAGTCAGTGTCCGGCTCCTGGCGGTGTCTGTCCTCCCTGTCATGGAACATCGCGCTCACGAGCGAGGTACCTTTTCGCACCTGATACTCGCCGTTGAGAATGAGCGTGCTGTCGGAAAGCGACACGACCACACGATCCTGCCCCGAATAGCCGAAGAAAATCTTCATCCAGCCTGCCGTCATGCGCCAATCCGTGGAAACAGTACCCACGCGTTCGTTCACGAGGGCAGGGCTGTATCCTCGTTCAGTCAGGGCGGCGACGATAATCTGCACGGCCTGGTCCCGGTCTTGAACAGGTGGGACGGGAGCCAGTGAACGGTACGGCTGCGTGGCCAGAACGCCGCAGCTCGATCCAGACACGGCAAGGACAACGGCAATCCAGAGGGATCCGGAGTTGGAACGGCGACCTGCAGGCAAGGCTCGATAGACTCGTTCCGAATGGTAATGACGGGTTGCCCGGCACGGGTTTTGAGGTGTGTCACATTGCTGACGTATTAAGGGTACCCCGGTCGGTGCGATTTGTCAATCAACGAAGCCCTTCGCAGCCGAGGAGGATGCCTTTCGCGACCTCCGCGCTTCAATCGCACGCGGCACAAGCTCCATGAGACTCGCCATCCGGACGTTCCACGTTACGCTGAATAAAAGGGCGATCCCCCACAACCCGATGATAATGTTGGCCCCCCACATCGCAAGCCAGGGCGGGAGGAATCCCCTGTCGGCAAGTTGTTCGCCCGCGATGAGCGACGCCCAGTAGAGAAGAAACAGCACGAGACTGGCGACGATCGCCACCGAGCGACCGGTCCCGCGCGCCATCATGCCCAGCGGAGCCCCGATGAGGACGAACACAATGCAGGCGACAGGAATGGAGAACTTCTTGTGGATTTCCACGCGGTACTGATTTGCCATCTGCCGGTAGCCCTGGCGCACCCTTTCTTCTGACGCAATCTGCTGCCTGCGGTAATCCGCCGCCATCCCCGTGTCGGCAACCAGCGAGGCTATTCGCGCGTCGACCGCTTCGACCTGGCGATCGTACATGCGCGCACGCTCCAGCATGGCAGCCGAGGAAAGCTCCCGATCACCGCGGAACCCTTCCGCCCGCCGAAGTTGCTCCGGGTTCCCCCGTTGTCGGTCGGCAATGATGATTGTCTGCCTTTTGAACTGCGTACGTATGTCGCTTTCCGGGTTTTTCGAGTCAACCTGACTCATCTCCCCGTCGTTCAGAACGAGGCGCACCGTCGCGCCGCCGTCCCATATTTCAATCGTTCCGCTCTTCGCCGTCACAACGGTCGGTCGCGTCCCGCCCGCCTGATCAAATTGATAAATCAGAATGCCTTCCAGGCGAGACCCCGAGGCCTCCTCCCCCGCACCCGGCGATTCGAGCATCACCCGATCCACGCGCAGGACGTAGCCGGGAAAATCGGTGATGAACTGCCCCTCCCGGTTTTTGAGGCTTATCGCCGGCTTCTGCTCCCTCAACGCATTCAGGAGGACACGCGCCCGGAAATTGCTCTCCGGCAGAACCGCGTTGTTGAACCACATGAGACCGGCAGCTACGAAACCGCCAGCCACCACGGACGGGACCACAAGTGAGGACGGGCTGATTCCGACAGCCATCAACGCCGTGATCTCGTTGTCGTTGGCCAGCCGCGCAAACGCCATGAGCACCGAGACAAGAACCGCCATCGGCACCGCGAGCGCAATGATCCACGCGAAGTTGAGAACAAAAAGCTGCAGAACCGTTCCGACGGCGATCCCTTTACCGAGAATGCTGTCCATGACGTCGATCAGCAAATCGAGGACAAGGATGAAGAACACCACCGCGAACGCGAAAAAGAACGGACCAATATGCTCCCGCAGGACCGCTCTCCAGATCGTTCTCATATGCGCGCATCCTGAATTCGTACGGCGACCAGATCGCCGGGGTTGTAAAGCCGGTTTCCGCGTGGGTATACTCTACGTTCGCTCCAACCCGGTCGGGGGCGACGGGTTCCCCGGCGTCACCGGGGTGTCTTCTTCTCACAAAGGCCGTGAATATCGCCCACTGCGTTCGTTCCTCGTGCGAAACACGCGACACGTCCGTCCGGTGAAGGTGCGGCGCTACTCCGTGGTATGGCGGAAGGTACCGATGCCACGTTGTGCACGCAAACTCCGGCGCCGTGTGTGCCGTTTCCGCGCCTCCGGGTGGCAGGCCATCCGGTTGCGCGGGTCCCGGGGAAACCCATGCGTCGGTAGTCTCGTAGTCTGGGTTGGCAGCCCCGCCCTTCTGGTGGTTTGAGAGGGAGCTTCCTCACGTGCCGGGAAAGTGGTGTGCCTCGTTTCGATTTGGAGCCCTTTCCGTGGGATTGTGGCTCTTTTCGAGTTTCGGCACCTCCCCGGCGCAACACGTGCCGCCGGTTGCCCATGCGGTTCTCGATTCGGCGGGTACGGATACGGCGTCGGCTGTTCCCGACTCCGGCCGGGTGCAGCTCCCGCGGCAACGTTTCTCACCGTACAAACCACCCCAACCGGGATTCTTCTACACCCGCAAATCCCAGATTGATTTTGCCCGCGGCACGGTAACCACGATCACGACCGCAGGCGGCCTGGAAATCGGAGAACGGATCGTCAGGCCGCTGGACAAGGCAATCGCCGAGGACATCGCTCCCCGGTTGGCAGCCAGCCTCAGCCAGACGCGCCGCCAGGCGGGACGCCCCACCACTGGCGGCGATACCGGCCCGCGCATCGAGATGCAGTACGAGATTCCCAACCTGCCGCCCGTTGCGAAGACAATCATTGGCGAGGGCCCGAGCACGCTCCACATATCAGGGTATGGCCGAATCACGATGAGCGGCAGGAGCCAGTACCGCACCGGGGAAACCGTGGGTTCCACCTACCAGCAGAGCAAGTTTCCCACGCTTTCAATGCAGCAGGAACTCAGTTTCAAAATCGACGGGACCATCGGAAGCAAAATCTACGTCAGTGTGGATCAGGATACGCGCCGGATCAGTGAGCTGGACAACAACGTCCATATCCGTTACCAGGGGGAAGAGGACGAAATCGTGCAGGAGGTTGAGGTCGGCAACACCAACCTCTCTCTGCCGGGAACGCAGTTTGTCAGCGGCGGGGTTCAGCACAGCGGCCTGTTCGGCATCAAAGCGAGGGCTCAGTTCGGCGATCTCGACCTGACAATGATTGCCAGCCAGCAGAAGAGCTCATCACAGAAACGCACGTTTCGCGGGGGCGCACAGGCTTCAGAAACGAAGATTCTGGACGCGGAATTCATCCCGCGCCGGTTCTACTTCCTTGATGCGAGCTACCGGATTCAGTACGCCAACGCGTTGGAGAAGCTTCGGAACAATCCGTCGATGAAAGATCTCGACATCGGAATCGTTCCCGGTTCAGGACAACGGCCGTGGGCGCGTGAGATCGTCGAAGTGAACCTGTACCGGGGGGTTGCGGCGACGGCCGGACAGGTGGACGTCAAAGACGGATTCGGCGTTCCGGCAATGCTTACGGATTCTTCCGGCAACGATGTGACGCTGGCTCCCTACGACCCGGCAACCCTGCAGGCGATGGCAGAGGGGAGCGGCGGCCGCATTCGGCAGGGCGGGTGGCAACTCATCCCGAGCAGCGAATACTATCTCGACCCCGACCTCGGGTACGTGGATTTCGGAACGAGCCTTTCAGACGGAGCGATCATCGGCGTGGTGATCAAATTCATCAACCAGGCGGGGGTGATTGACTCGTTCCCCAAATGCACCGATCCGAGCGTGCTGGTCGCCAAGATGATCAAATACGCCCCGAGTCGGCCCACCGACCCGACATGGACCTACGAATGGCGGCACGTCTATTTCGTCGGTGCGCGTGACCTGAGTCCGACAGATTTCCGGCTGGAAATCGTTGACGCCAAAGTGGCAGGCACTCCCAACACTCCGGCCAATTCGGCGCAGACCTACCTCCAGCTGATGCAACTCGACGCGGCGTCGGGAACCGATTTGACGGGACCCGCGGACGGTCTGGTGGACAACAACCGGGTCAAACTCGACCTGAAGACCGGTCTTGTGTATTTCCCTTTCCTCGAGCCTTTCCAGGAGGCGTTTGTTTCGCTTGAAGGTGAAGGGAATCCCGCACTCTATCAGGAAACCAACCTGTCGGGTCGTGACAAATACGCGCTGGTTGCGACGTACAGCAAGGCGTCCACACGGATCCAGCTCGGGTTCAACATCATGGAAAACACGGAGGTGGTGAAACTGAACGGCGTACGCCTTACGCGGAACATAGATTACACCATCAACTACTTCACCGGAGAACTCCTGTTCACGCAATCCGTGGCTGATCAGGTGAGCCAGCCCGGCGCGGATCTGAGCATCGACTACGAGATGAATCCTATTTTCAAACCCGATCAGGAGTCCCTTGTAGGTCTGAGCGGCGTGTACCGGCTTGGCGAACGGGGCAACCTCGGCGGGATCGTGATGTACAACAGTGAGCGAACCTCCTCCACGCGCGTGCGGGTGGGTGAGGAACCGAGCCGCATGACGGTGTTTGCGACGTACGCCAACTACGAATTCCGGCCGTCATGGATCACAACGGCCGTTGACATGCTCCCGTTCATCGAAAGTGACGAGCCTTCCACCCTGCGCCTCGAAGGAGAAATCGCGCAGAGCCTCCCGAATCTCAACACCCGCGGCACGGCATATCTGGACGACTTCGAAGGGGCGGGCAACCGGACACCCGTCGGTATCGGACGCCGGGGGTGGGCGCTTGCCAGCCCGCCGGTGGATCTACGGCTGCGCCCCAATGAGCTTGACCGTAACCGCCGGGGCAAGTTCGTATGGTTCAACCCGTACAGCCGGGTAAAGACGATAGACGTGTTCACCAGCCTTTCCGAAAACGAGCTCACCCAGTCGGAGCGCTTTATGGATGTCCTCAATCTGTGGTTCCGGCCAAAGGGGACGACGGACTCCGAGCGCCAGGCAAGCTGGGGGGGCATCATGCGTTCCTTCGGAACAACGGGTGTGGACCTGCAGAAAACCCAATTCCTGGAAATATGGGTCCGCGCCGGCGCGAATCCTTTCGACCCTGACCGCATCGGAGGGATCGCACGGCCAACCGGAACGCCCGTATTGCACATCGACCTCGGGGACATGTCGGAGAATTCCCACCTTTCGACCAGAACCGGGATCTTCCGGCTGGTGGATTTCAACACGGAAGATTACATCGTCAACACGACTTATGTTGACCAGCGGTGGGAGAGTTACCGGAACAACGGCATCCTGGATTTCAGCGGGAATGACAGAGGTGAGGACGTTGGCCTCGACGGCTGTCCGGACGCCTACGAAGACGGGACCGGCGGCTGTCTCGATACCCCCAACCCGGATTACCCGGCGGTGACCGATGACCCGAACGGAGACAACTGGTCGTTTCGACACACCGGCTCCCCGTACGATTTCGAGCATATCAACGGAACGCAGGACAACCGGCAGGATTCCGAAATCCAGCCGTATCCCGATACCGAAGACCTGAACGGGAATGGCTCGCTTGACAGAACGAACAACTACCTCACGTACACCATCCAGCTCGACGAAAACAGCCCGTATGCGGTCGAGGAGACGGAGCAGGCGCGTTCGGGGTTCCGTCTGTACCGCATTCCCCTGAAGGAACTGGGCATCAGCACCGTGGATTCAGTGGGCGGAACGGCGCCGTCCTTCAGCCGGATCACCACCGCACGCATGTGGGTCGATGGCGTGCGCGATTCGGCGCTCTGGGTTACCATCGCTTCCATGGATTTCGTCGGGAACGACTGGGAAGAGGTGAAGCAGGCGGGTGAACAATTCGCAACTACCACGGTGAACACGCAGGACAACAAAGCGTATACCCCCCCGCCGGGTGTGGAACGAGAACTGGACGCACTTACCGGCGCGCTCCGGCGCGAGCAATCCCTCGTGATGCAGATCATGGAAATCGCTCCGGGGCAGACCTACCGTGCGCAACGCGATCTCTACACCGCAGTGAATCTCACCGATTACCGCAGGCTGCGGATGTACGTGCACGGTCCAGAATCCGGCATCAACCCCACCTGGGATCATCTTGCGGCGTTTCTGCGGCTCGGGCTGGACTCAACCAGCTACTATGAGCTTCGAATCCCCCGGCTTTACCCCGGGTGGGACGAGCGGAATTACGTTGACGTCATGATTGACTCATTGACCAATCTGAAACTGACCGACACAGGGCAATTTTTTGCCGGACGAGACACAATTTCCACCGACGGGCGGCTTCGTGTGGTGGCAGCACAGCGCGGCGCCAGCGTAACGCTGCCGTCGCTCTCCTCGATTCGCGTGCTGCAGATTGGGATCGTCAACCTGAGCGACCATACCATCCGCGCGCCGTCCACAAATCAGCCGATTCAGGTCTGGTTCGACGACCTCCGGCTGGACGGGGTCCGAAACATTGCCGGCCGGGCGTACCGCGCCGGGCTGAAGATGCAGATGGCGGACTTGGTGAACTTCCAGGTTTCCACAAACCAGCAGCAGATAGGTTTCGGAAGCATCCAGAACAAGCAGGGCAGCGGTATGGAAACGCGGTCGTACACCGTGGCCGTCGACAGGTTCCGGGTCGACAAACTGCTTCCCCCCGCCTGGCGAGTGTCCGTTCCGATCAACCTGAATTACTCCGTCAACACGAACGTCCCGCGCCTCAAACGGGGTTCGGACATCGAGCTGGTGGATCAGCGCGACAAGGACGTGGAACGCGCGCGGACGGCAACCCTCAACGCGTCAACGTCCTTCGTGAAGAGCTCCCAGTCTCGCAATCCGGCCATCGGGCTCACTCTTGACCGGGTGGGGGCTGGTGTCACGTACAGTCTCTCCCACGGGCTGACGCCGGGTCTTACGTCCCGGGATAGCTCTCACTCGATGAGTTACACGGGGAGGTTCAACTACGATCTGACGCCGCGACGCCCGCATCAGCTTCGCATCCTGGGATGGGTACCTGATCGCCTGCCCGGCAAGGTGGAGGAGACGGAGTTCGCCTATCTGCCCACCAGCCTCCGGTTCGACGCCACGACGACGTTCCGCGCTGACTCGTCATGGTCGAAGCAGAAGGTACTCGGAAGGGATACGACGCTGGCGCGGGGGCAACGGGTGTTCACGCTTTCGGAAGCATACCGTGTCGGGTTCCAGCCCTTCCGCTCGCTGACAACGTCATATGACATGTCGCTGAACCGCGATCTCGCCGATGCGCTGGAGGAGGACACGGGCCCCGGAGCGGTGATGCAGTCGCTGGCGAAAAACATCTTCCGGAACCGGGAGATCCGCCGGTCTCAGAACGCGAGCATCAACTACTCCCCGCCGTGGCCGTGGTGGTTGGGCCAATCCTATACCTACACCAACCAGTACAACGACAACAGCGACCCGCGCACCACCTCTGGAAGTACGTCTGGCGCACGGCAGTATGAGGTCACCAACTCGCGGGGGTACGGCATATCGAGTATGACGTTCAAGGTGCGCGATATCCTTACCCGTCTTTCCGGTGAAACAGGAGGAACGGGGGGCGGCATGCGGCGCGGCGGAATGACACCGGCCGCACCACGGCGGCCGGTTTCGACGGACACCACGGGAGGGTTCTCCCTGCTCCGGCCACTGCGGGCAACAGCCGGTTTCGGGGGAAATCATCTGGAAAACGTGATCGGCCGCATCACGTTCAACGAACGATTCATGGGCACCCAGATTCCCGACTCGCTCCGTCCCGGTCTCAAATACCAGATACTGGGAATCGGCAGGCACCCGGTGTTGCCCGGTGTGTCGTACACGATCCGCCCGCAGAACTCCATCAGTCAGGATCTGGGCTGGGACGTATCAAGTGGTCTGCAGTTGCCGTTGAGGATGCGGCTGCAGGCGAAGTACGCGTTCCGCACGACCAAAACCATGGGCGCGCGGGATACCACGCGCTCCCGCGATATCACCTTTCCGGACGTCGGGTATTCGTGGGACGGTCTCGAGTCGTTGCCTCTTCTCCGCATCGTCACCACGCGCAGCGAAGTCCAGTCCTCGTTCACGCGCCGGATCAACACAAGCTGGACGAAAACAGGCGGGCTTTCCGAGCGTCTCGACCGCCGTTCCACCTCGTATGTGCTGAGCCCGCTCTTCTCGTGGAGCATCCTCTGGAAGAACAGCATTCGGTCGACGATCAGGAGCACCTGGGACCAGACGCTCGACGAGCGGTATTCCGCGGCGGGAATCTCGTCAACCCAGACAACCAACTGGGGTGTTACGCTCAATACGACGTACGAACTTCAGACGTCGCGCGGAATCTCAAAACCCTGGGGCGGCAAGTGGCAACTCGCGGGCAACATCAACCTGTCGCTTGACGGAAGCTACTCGGGCAGCTACGCGGTTGGCCTGGGTGCCAATCCATCCACAGGTGGCGACCTTGTGCAGGGGCATACCCGCACGTGGAGCATCAAGCCGCAGGCACAATACCAGTTCAGCCGAACGTTCACCGGGCAGGCGCAGATAGAAGTCGGCTCGATGACGGACCTGCGCAACCACTACACAATGAAAACCCGTGCCGTCATGATTACCGGTGAACTCCGATTCAACTGAGCGGGCGATCAATACCTCGGATCGCCGCACGCGGACAGGGGAAACAGGATGGAACACGTGAAAATCGGGTGGGCAACGCGCGACGCAACTACCACCGAACCTGTGGGCATTCCGGGGCAATTTCACCTGCGCATCTCCGAGGGCGTCCTCGACCCGCTCACCGTCACCGCACTGGTGGTTGATGGCGGCGACGACACCGCCATTTTCCTCTCCGCAGACCTCGTGGTGATACGTTCGTGTCTGCTCGACCTCGTGCGGGAAAAGGTGGGCCGCCTCAATCCGGAAATACCGGTTCTCAAAATCCTCATGAACGCCACACACTCGCACACCGGCGGCGACCATTACACCAGCGGTTCCGATGACTTCCCCTGCGACCTCCCGCGCTACTCCGGCGACGAATACCGCGAATTCCTCGCAACCGCGTGCGCGGAGGCGGTTAACGAAGCGTGGACAACACGCGCTTCCGGCGGAGTGGCGTGGGGGTATGGCCATGCGGTGGTGGCGTACAGCAGGCGCGTGGTCTATTTCGACGACGTCTCCCGGCGACCAGGCGCTACCAGGGATTCCGCCGCCGGCGTGAACGGCCATGCACAGATGTACGGCAACACCAACGATCCGATGTTCAGTCATTACGAGGCCGGCGCGGATCACTTCGTCAACCTCCTTTTCACGTTCGATGCACACGACAAGCTCACAGGGGCGATCATCAACGTGCCGTGCCCTTCGCAGGTTTCCGAGCACCTCTGGCAGCTCTCCGCCGATTACTGGCACGACGTCCGCGTCGCCGTTCGCAGGCAGTTCGGCGACATCTTCATCCTCCCTCAGTGCGCCGCCGCGGGGGACCTCTCTCCGCACATCCTCCACTACAAACAGGCGCTTGCCCGCCGCCTTGCGCTGAAAGGCATGACCGAGCGGCAGGATATTGCCGAACGCATCACCACTGCATTCGGAGAAGTCCTCTCATGGGCTCGGAACGACATCCGAACAGAGGTGCCGGTGCGCCACGCCGTGGAAACCGTGGAGCTTTCGCGGCGGAGGATCAGCAAGGAGGAGTACGAAGAAGACAGCCGGATGCTCGAGGAATTGAACAAACAACAGTTTACCACGGAAGGCACCCCGAAAGAGCGCCTGATCCACGACTCGTTTCTCGCGGCGCAGAGAAAGCGCGCGCAGAGCGTGATTGACCGTTACCGCGCCCAGGACGCCAACCCGAAGCTGCCCATGGAATTGCACGTTATCAGGATAGGGGACGTCGCGTTCGCGTCGAACAGGTTCGAGCTCTACATGGACTACATGCACCGGATTCAGGCGCGCAGCCCGTTCGAGCAGACGTTTGTGGTGCAACTGGCGGGTGTCCCGGGACCGGATGGGGGTACGTACCTGCCCACGGAGCGCGCAGTGTGGGGCAAGGGGTACGGCGCCTCGCGCTACTGCAACCACGTCGGCCCCGAGGGCGGGCAGGAGCTTGTGGAGCACACTGTGAGGATGCTGAACGACGTGAGGGGATGATTCCGCACCGGCTGCTCGACACGGTGCGCGACGACTGACGCGCAGCGCGGCGGCTATTGAGCAGGCGCCCGGCGCGCAAGAAACGTTGTCATTCCCGCGGAGGCGGTAATCCATGGTGTTCGGGGCCCAATCGCATGCGACGCTGTTCCCGGATTTCCCTCCTACGAACTGCCTCCGGGGCCGGGAGTGTGCGGGTTGCGTCTCTGGATTCCCGCCTCCGCGGGAATGACGGTGATTCGTGAGCCGCAGGAATGATGGTGATGTGCGACGTGCGCAAGTTGACGGCAGCGCACTCACTCCTCGGTGGGGCGGACATTCCTGTCTGCCCCCGCACCGGCTCCTCGATACAGCGCTGCGTCCGCCTTGCGGACGTTCGCGCCACTCGGAGACCGGGCGGTTCCTTGCCCAAGAGGTCGTTCGGGGCAAATCATGGGGGTGCACGCACACCCTCGATGCAGGGAGCGGGCACAGTGTGGCACGGGCGTCCCGCCCGTGCCCGCACAATGCGTCCTTCAGAGATTGCACGGGCAGGATGCCCGTGCCAAGGCTATTCTCAGCACACGCGCAACCCCAGCGCTGATTCGAGGCGGTATTTTGCCCGACCTGCGCGCCCTTCGACAAGCTCAGGGACCGCGCGGCGGCTCAATCCGCCTCCACGGCGCGGACAAGGACCCGGTCGTCGAGTGGCGGCCCACCCGGCGGAGGTGGGCCGCTGTATCGAGACGACCGCCGCCTCCCTCACTTCCCCTTCTTCTCCACTGCAACATGCTCGCTGCTCACCACGCAGCCTCGGTCGTCAATCAGGTTGATGTAGTGCCCCGTCGCCCCGGCGGGCACCTTTGCCGAGGCCTTCCCCGCCTTAGCATCCAGCGTCGCGGGCGCCGTTTCCCAGTTGCGCGTCATCCAGTTGCCTGTGTCGCACGTCCAGTTGAACTCCGCCCTGACGATGGGCACGTCGCTCTCGAACTCCACCGTTGACCGCCCGCACCGCACGCCCTGCTTCGTGATGCGGGCAAGCCCGGGTTTGCCGCGGAACAGATGCTCGGCCATGGCGAGTATCTCCGGCGGCGCCTCCCCGGCCGGGCCGTGCGCGTGCTCCATGCGGACGCGAACCGCCAGCGTGCGCCCATCCCTCGGCAGGCGGTACGAGAGCTGGAGCGCATCCATCGGGTAGGCGAAGTCGTTGGTGCCGGTCACCCAGACCATCGGCATGGTGGCGTTCGGCAGGTAGACCGACGGATCCCACATGCGGAGCCACTTGTCGGCCTTCTCCTTACCCATGTTCGCGAACGTCTCCAGCCATGCCGAATTGAGACCGAGGAATCCGCAGCCGTACACCGGCGCGGCGAATTTGAAGCGCTGGTCCACCCCGGCGACGATGCACGTGGTGTAGCCACCCCACGACACGCCGGTGAGCCCGATCCGGTCCGCATCCACCTCGGGGAGCGAGCGCAGGAACGAGTGGCCCAGAATCGCTGCCGACACGGCGTGATACGTCCACTGGTCCTCCACCGGCTCATCCACGGCGTCGAACCCGCCCCAGCCGGCCGGGCCGCCGTGCTCGTGCCGGGGATGGGGGTCGCCGTAGTCGCCGTCGTTCGTGCAGCCGCAGCAATCCATCGAGATCGCCGCATAGCCTCGGTCGAGCCAAAGCTTCACCCAGGGGACAAAGGCCGACCCGCCCCCGCCGTGGATCAGCACCATGCCGGGCACCTTCTGGCCCTTCTTCACCTTCGGGATGGCGTAGTACGCGAACACCTTCGTTGGCTTGCCGCGGAACGGCACGCCCTCGTAGAACACGGCCTTCATGCCGTTCTTGCTGCGCGTCGGGTCGGGTTCCCACGCCGGCGGGGCGGACAGACGCTTCATGTCCCAGGGGGTGGACCACTGCCGTTCGGCGGCAGGTGTGGACGTGGTGGACAGCTGCGCCTTTGAGGCGGGTTTCTTTGTTGGGGGCATGGTGCGGACTCCGTTATTTTTGGGGACTGAGACGTTACGATGTTCCATACGGGAACAGTATGCCGTGCTGCGTGCTGAACAAATCCCCCCTCCACCTTCCCCCCAACCCCGCCTCTTCCGATGTTTCGAAACGCACGCACTGCACGCAAGGGGTCCGCCATGTCCACCGCATCTCCCAAACCAACGAGCTGGCGCCGTATTGCCGGGGACGCCTCCCTGCGCCGTTCGCTGCTCCTGAGGTGCGAGGCGCTGAAGGCCATGCGGGAGTGGTTCTGGGCGCGTGGGTTCGTGGAGATTGACCCGCCCGTGCTGGCGCCGTGGGTCGGCATGGAACCGCATCTCGTCCCGCTGGAGACGCGGATGTCGGACGGGAAGAGAACCCTCCGTGTGTTCCACCAGACCTCGCCGGAATACGCGCTGAAGAAGCTGCTCGCCGCCGGAATGCCCGATTGTTTCGCGCTGGGGCATGTGTTCCGCGACGGAGAGGTTTCGCCGCTGCACAACCCGGAGTTCATGTTGCTGGAGTGGTACAGCCACGGCGCCGACTACACCGCCCTGATGGACGACACGGCGGGCTTGACCGCCGAACTGGCGGTCAAGCTTGGCGGCTCACCGATCATTGATGTCCGCGGTAAACAGGTTGACCTTACCCCGCCGTGGGAGCGGATCACCGTCGCGGAGGCGATGCAGCGCTGGGCTGGCGTTGACATAGAGTCCGCCACATCAGACGAGGATTTCCGGGCAGCAGCCCGGGAGGCTGGTAACGAGTGGGTTACCAACGAACTCTGGGAGGACCTGTTTTTTAAGCTTTTTCTTACCCACGTCGAGCCGCACCTCGGGTCGCCGAAGCCGGTGATTCTGTGCGAATACCCCGCTCGGTTTGCAGCCCTTGCCCGGCGGAAGCCAGAAAACCCCCTTGTCGCCGAGCGGTTCGAGGCCTACGTCGCCGGGGTGGAGCTGTGCAACGGGTACAGCGAACTCACCGACCCGGTGGAGCAGCGCCAACGCCTGGAGGCGGAGCAACGCCAGCGTGCGGCGTTAGGTGCGGAGGCCCTCCCGGTTGATGAGGACTTCCTCGACGCGCTGGCAGGAGGATTTCCCGCCTGTGCGGGGAATGCGCTTGGGGTGGACAGGCTCGTGATGCTGCTCGCGGGAGAGACCGACATCGCCCGCGTGACCTGGTTCCCCTTCTCCGTCATGGAGGAGTGGGCGGAGCGGCACCGGCAGTGACCGCGTCCGGTGCCTCCTTCGTGCACCGAATTGCCAGTGTCCGCGTTGGTTCTCATCCCTGACCGCATTACCCTCGACTAGGCAAACTCATTCGTCCCAGTCCAGCATGAAAGGCCGTTCCATGAGCGAACTCCACGTCGATACGCTTGCGGGCACGGAGCGCGTGCGCGTCGCCTCTGATATGGGATATTTTCCCGTGGCCGTCGTCACGAAGGACGGCGCGATCCTGGTCGTGTTCCGCTCGGGAGCGGGCCACATGGGGCGCGATGGCTACCTTGTGTCGAGCCGCTCCGAAGACGGCGGGCGCACGTGGTCGAAGCCGGTAGTGGTAGTGAATACGCGCGCCTTCGACGACCGCAACCCCGCGGTAGGTGTCGCGCAGGACGGCACGGTGGTGGTCACCTACCACGCCAACGGGATGTACGGTCCGGACGGTAAGTACATGACCGACCGCCGCAACCCGAAGGCGCTGCACACGGGGCGCGTCCTCTCCACCACCCACGGCCGTTCCTGGGGCGAACCGATGCTCTGGACCGACCAGACGCCGTGGGATAGCCAGTCGCCGTACGGCTCCATGCTCACACTGGCCGACGGCAGCATGGCGATGCCGATTTACCTCGAAAAGACGTGGCTTCTGTGGTCGCGTGATAATGGCCGCACGTGGGGCGAGCACCAGCTTGTCGCCGACGACATCAACGAGACCGCCTACTGCGTGCTGCCGTCCGGCGGTTGGCTGCTGGTGGGAAGATCGAACCGGAACAGAGAGCAGTCGTCGTTCGTGCGGAGTTCGCCTGACGGGAAGACGTGGTCCGAGCCGCGCCTGTTTTTCGGGGGCACGAGGCATCCGTCCGACCTTGCCGTGCTGGCCGATGGTTCGGTGTTGTGCGTCTTCGGTTACCGGGATGAGCCGTGCGGCGCCCGTGCCCGGCGCTCGACGGACGGCGGGATGACGTGGTCGGAGGTGGAACTCGTGGTGCATGACAAAGCCACCACCGGCGATTGCGGATATCCCTCGGTCGTGCGGTGGAACGGCTGGGTGGTGATGTTCTATTACGACGCGAGCAAAGCATCCCTGTTTGCCTACGACGGCACTGGATGCGTCGTCGAGTGCGTGCGGGTGCGGGAGGACGAACTGATCGCCGCGGTGCGGTGAGGACGTGCCCCGGACCCGACGGAGCGGGTTTTTCCGGCAAGGTGTTTCCGCGAGGCCGTCGAGTGGCGACCGGTCGCCGCGACTGCTCCCGCAGGCGGGAGCCTGTGAAACGCGAGTCGTCATTTCGAGACGACCCCGCCACGTGGGGATTTCATGGACTCTCGCCAACGCGCGCAAGAGCGTTCATTTTACTGCAATTCCGTGTGATTCTTCGTAATTTCGTACGAGAGACGGAGGACCACAGATGCAACCAACTTCCGATCTTCTGAAGAAAGAACGCGCCGCCATCCTGCGGATCGCGAGAAGGCACGGGGCACACAATCTTCGTGTGTTTGGTTCCGTCGCGCGCGGTGAAGACACCGAGACGAGCGACATAGATATCCTCGTTGATTTCGCGCCCGGCGTTTCGCTTTTCGATCATGCGGCCCTGATGGAGGAACTCGAATTCACGCTTGGCAGGAAAGTGGACGTGGTCAGCGAGCGCGGGCTACGACCGCGGATGCGCGCGAGGGTTCTGAAGGAGGCGGTGCCGTTGTGAGGAATGATCGGGAACGCCTTCTGGACGCCTTGGGCGCAATAAACAGGATCCGGGAAAAGGTGACCGAGGATCTCGATTCGTTCCTTGCAGACGAAATGGTGCAGGTATGGGTCACCCACCACCTCGAGATTCTGGGAGAATCAATCGCGCGGCTGTCTGACGAACTGAAAATGCAATACCCGCGCGTACCGTGGTCTCGTGCCGTGGCAACGCGGAATATCCTCGTTCACCATTACTTCAGCGTTGACCCCCGACAGGTATGGAACACCGTTGCTAATGACCTCCCGAAACTCCAGCGGGATCTGGAGGAGGTCCTGAAGTCCATGCCGGAAGAGAGTACCTGACGGGGCGTGGCCTTTTCTCCGGGTATTCGGGCAGTGAGGACCCTATGGGGCGGGTGTCTCCGGCAAGGTGTTTCCGCGAGGTCGTCGAGTGGAGACCGGTCGCTGCGAGTGTTCCCGCAGGCGGGAGCCTGTCGAAGCGCCGGTCGTTGTATCGAGACGACTGACGGTGCGGAGTGCGGTTCCCCGCACGTGGCGAGAGATTCTTCGCTTCGCTCAGAATGACGAGCAGGGGGCGTCGCATCCCATTGTCGTCATTCCCGCGGAAGCGGGAATCCAAAGTTCCTGCATCGTACTCTGCAAACGCCGCGGCGATGGCAGACGGGTCAGGTCAGCCATCGCGTGACACCGAATACCAAGTGAGTTTCGCCAATCGGGCTGCACGCGATGCCGCAAGGCTGGATTCCCGCCTGCGCGGGAATGACGGCTCTTGTTCGCGTCGGGGTGCTTTTGAAGTGCGGTTTTTGCTACCATCCACGATTGGGGCGATGCCCGCGGGTTGAACTGTTGCGGCCTTGCAGGCCTTGCGGGAGAACGTGCGGAGATGCGGCAGGCGGGATGAGGACCCGACGAAGCGGGTGCCTCCATGAATCGGGCAAACAAGGTAATCTCATGGTAGTTTCGCGAATAGCCACTTTCGCCACCGTTGCCGCACTCGCATCCTGCGCACCAGTCGCAGAAAGGACACCCATGTCGGACCTGAGCACCGCACGACCCGCGCAGATGCGCGAACTTCACGTCGACTCCCTTCCCTCCGCCGAACGCATCCGCGTGACGAGGGACTCCGGTTATTTCCCGCGTTCCGTGGTCACGCGCGACGGCGCCATTGTCATCGTGTACCGCGCAGGGGCCGGGCACATGGGCTCGGGAGGGTATCTCGCATCCGTGCGTTCCGAGGACAACGGGCGCACGTGGTCCGAACCGGTGACAGTGGTCGCGTCGCCCCCTAACGACGACCGCAACCCGGCACTCGGGGTCGCGCACGATGGGACGCTTGTCTGTGCCTTCTGGAGGTGCCGGCTCTACCACGCCGACGGCACGCGCATTCCGCCCGAACAGACACCCAAGGAATCGGACGCGTACCGCACCGGGTTTGTCTATTCGACAGACGGAGGGCGCTCGTGGGGAGAGCCGGTGTTCGCACCGGCGGGGGAGCCGTGGTCGCACTACTCGCCGTTTGGCCGAATTCTGACGCTGGCCGACGGGCGGCTTGCGCTCCCCGTGTATCTGGCGAAGAAGACATGGCTCCTGTGGTCGAGCGACAACGGGCGGAACTGGGGTGACCTGACACTCGTGGCGGAGGACATCAACGAAACGGCGTACTGCGTGCTGCCATCCGGGGAATGGGTGCTTCTGGGGCGCGAGAACAACGGAACCGGGATGTTCTCGCTCGTCCGATGGTCGCGGGATGCCGGTCGAACATGGTCCGCACCGGTGCAATTCCTCGAAAACCGCCGTCTGCCCAGCGATCTCGCAGTGCTGTCAGATGGATCGCTTCTCGCGGTGCACGGCTACCGCACGATCCCCCGCGGAGTGCGAGCAGTACGTTCCACCGACGGCGGGCGGACGTGGGGTTCGGCTGATCTCGTGCTGCTGGAAGGCAAACCGAACACGGACCTCGGCTACCCGACGGTGGAGGTGAAGGACGGGTGGGTGGTGATCGGGTACTACGACGCCAGCGGCGCACCGGTGCCCATGACCGACCCGACAAATGCGTATCTGGAGGTTGTCCGCATCCGCGAGGAAGAAATCATCAAACGGGTGAGGTAGTGGCCACGGCAGGCAGGGCAGGACAATTTGCTGAAGAGATTCTTCGCTGTGCTCGCCGCTGCTTGCGGCTCAGAATGACAACAAGGAGCGTACGCCCCCCGTCCGGCGGTCATTCCCGCGCAGGCGGGAATCCAGGCCAATAGGTGAAGAAAGGCCGCCGCCAGTATCCAGCCAGGCAGTTGGCGGCGCCAGAATGCCCCGCCCCGCGGAAACGCACTGTTTCGTTTTCTGGATTCCCGCCTGCGCGGGAATGACGGTGAAGTGAATCCCGCAGGGCAGACAGGAATACCCGCCCCACTGTGTGTTCACGACGAACAGCGTGGGCCGAGCGGCGGCGCGACGAGAACCTCTGGAATTGGTTCAGCACGGCGCTCTCGGCGAGAGCGCCCTACCCTTTTGTGCCAATCTGCATGATCTGCGGACCTTTTCCCCGCGGCGCCCCCTTCCCTCACGCCTTCCTGAATACCACCACCCGGTTCGTGTTGGTTCCTCTCGTGCAGTTGTCAACACCCCAGCAATTGGAGGTTTTCGTAAAGTGCTGGTCGTTGATCAGCACACACACCGGTGAGAGCCCCGCCGCGATGCCGCACGGAATCACCGCCTCCTCGAGGTTCACCGTTCCGGTCCGCACCTCGCCTACCTCAAAGGCCACGTGTCCGCCGGGCGTGAGCACGCGGGCAAGCTCGCGAAACACCTCGCTCATCGCCGCCTGCCACCCCTCCAGCTTCCGCGCCATGGTAATACCGACGCCGCCCGCGTCGAACCCGCAGAACCAGCACCGCAGCCAGTTGTCCTGCGCGTAGTTCACGATATCCAGAAACGGGGGCGAGGTGACGACCAGTTGTACAGAATCGCCGGGGAATTCGGGAACCGATCCGGCGGGCTGCGTCAGGAACCGTGCGTCCTTTCCGGCGCTTGCGAGCACTCGTCGCGTGTCGTCGTCGCAATCCCGCAGCAGCGACCGGGTTTTCCTCAGAATGATTTCCCGCACATTGCGCCGCGGTGGTTTCTGGTTCCGGCGCACGTTGATCTTCCGCTGCTGTGCAACGGTGACAGCCTGATTCGGCGGCAGCGTGTACACCGAGAAAAACCCCGGCGAGTGGCCGGTGAGGCGGTTCACCGCGACCATGCGGATCCATCGGTCAACCGCATCGAGTTCGCCACGTTGTTCCCGTGCACGCAGGTAGTTCCTCAGCGCACAGATTTCGCGCAGCGTTTCCGGGTGATAGAACACCTTCAGGTCGGCGCGAACGGCGGTCGCCGCGTCGAGGTCAATCTCGGCCAGACGCCGTCCAATTTCGTCAGCCTGCGGCGGATTCAGGCGCGGACGGACAAGTATTTCGCTGAGCGGATTTACGTCGCATCCCAGCGGCACGCGGCCCAGCAACGCGGCTTCAAGCGGCGTTGTTCCGCGTCCCATGAAGGGATCATACACGTGGTCACCCGGCGCGGTCAGGCGTTCGATGAAGAAGCGCGGCAACTGCGGTTTGAAACAGGCGCGATAGGAAAGCTCATGCAGGCTGTGCGCGGCGCGCTGACGGGAAGTCCAGAACTCATTCACGAATGTTGCAACGCTGACGGGTTCCCCTGAGAAGCTCGCGGAACGGGTTTCTCTGACTTCGGTCTCGCGCCCGAAGCCGCGGAAGCTGCGAATGTCGTCCAGAAATGCGGCAGTATTCATCACATCCGGCGGCGTTACGTCCTTCGGCGGCTGCGCACGGGTTGTGGCTCCCGTGCCCCTACTGCCAGAGTTTCAATGGGTGGCGGCGGTCCGCAAGAGGCAGTATCGCCCGCGAACCTGAAATCTGGGACACGTACGTCGCCATGATCTGTTCCAGAACCGCGCGCCCGTCGTACCCCGAACAGGCCGGAATCCTGTTCTCTTCGATCCCCTTGATGAGGGCGCGCATCATGAAAATGGTGCTCCAGCGTCGCTCCGCAACGACTTCCTTTTCCTCACCGGCAAGCGGCACGGGAACAGTTTCCCAGGCGATGTCGTCGTTGGCTTTGCCGCCGCCTCCTTTTGTCATGAAGATGCTGGCGTCCCTGCCGCGAATGGCAAGCGCTCCCCTGGTTCCCACGATTTCGAAGCCAAACGTGGCCGTTCCGACCCAGTATTCTGACACGCCCATCACTCCGCTGGCGTACCCGATCTGCATGGTGCACGCTTTTCCGGCAGTGAGGCCGGTATCCCGCTCACCCGGTTCGATGTCGACCGGCGTGATGTCCTTCCCTGCGGCGTTGGTGAGATGCGCGAACACCCATGCTGCGTCACCGGCAAACAGACGCATGGCGTCGAGGTAATGCGCACCGATGTTCATCATTCCGTAACCCGCTTCGTACGTCTTGCACTCACTTCTGAGGGTGCGCAGTTCCCCGATGCAGCCTTCTTTCACAAGCTTCACCGCGTAAAGGTAGACCGGATCGGTGTGCCGCTGCGTGTTAATGGCCAGTTTCGCCCCCGATTTTTCGCTTGCAGCGACCATTGCGTCCGCCTCTTCGAGGTCGAGCGCCATCGGCTTCTCGCAGAGCACATGAATGCCGCGCTGGAGCGCGGCTACCGTCGGCGCGCAATGCTGGGCGGGCCGCGTACACACACAGACGATATCCGGTCTCACCGCGTCGTACATCGTCAGGTAATCGGTGAAATGCTTCTCCGCGGGGACTTCGAACGTCTTGCCGAACTCCGCCAGCGCCTCCGGACGAACATCTGCCAGACCCACGATTTCTACTTCCGGCATCTTCCTGCACGAATCCGCGTGGGTATGCGCAATCCCGCCGCATCCTACGATCGCAACCCGGTAACGCGCCGCCATGAATGCCTCCTGAAGCAAACCGGTTGACACGGAAAAAAAACCGATGAGGTGAATGTAGCGACCGCCGGAAGCGCGGACAAAGATGGCTGGCCGGTCTTGCGAGGGGCGCCGCAGTGGTTCCGGGTCTGTATCTTTCTTTCTGTCACCTGTCCCGACATCGCACCCCTTACCACACGGCGACGGAACACACGATGGAACAGAGCACCCCTGGCACCACCCGATGCGGATACATCGCGATCATCGGTCCACCGAACGCGGGCAAATCCACCCTTATGAACGCCCTCGTCGGCGAACGGCTGAGCATCGTCACCCCGAAGCCCCATACAACACGCACCCGCGTCCTCGGCATCATCACGGACCCCAACCGCAACGCGCAGGCAATTTTCCTTGATACACCCGGAATGGTTGCGGAGCCACGCTACCGCCTGCAGGAGGCGATGATGGAGCACATTCACCGCTCCATTCGCGACGCGGACGTGATACTCGCCATGTTCGACTACACGCGACCGGACCCGGAGCTCATCCAGCGCACGGTGGAGCTTGCTGCCGTGCCGGACAAGGCAACGGTGTTCGTGCTCAACAAGGTGGACCTCGCGCAGCAAGAGCTGGATCTCTCGCCGTACCCGGAGGGAACAATTCCGGTCTCCGCGCTGCTCGAGCTGAACCTCCGTCCCGTCGGTGATGCCATTACAGCACACCTCCCTGAAGGCCCGTTCCTTTACCCGCCCGATACCATCGCCGAGCAACCGGAGCGCTTTTTCGTCGCCGAGCTCATCCGCGAGACGATCTTCGTCACAATGAAGGAGGAAATACCCTATACCACCGCCGTAGTAGTGGAGGAATTCATCGAACGCACGCCAAAAGACTACATAAATGCGACCATCCTGGTAGACCGGGATTCCCAGAAAGGCATCATGATCGGCAGGAATGGACGGCAACTCAAACAGATCGGTCAACTTTCCCGGAAGAAGATCGAAGATTTCCTGGGACGTCCTGTCTATCTGGAACTTTTCGTGAAGGTGAAGCGGGATTGGATGAAGAAGGACAGCGAACTTCGCGATCTGGGGTATCTGGAACGAAAATAGGGCATCCCTCCCGACCTGTTCCTGCCATTCTGGCCTCGTGCGGCGCGCGGATACTTGCCGAAACATTCAGGATTTCGGTATATTTTTGCATTCTAGTGGTTTTGCAGAGCACCCGACCCGGTTACCCGTGAGCAAGGCGCTCAACCCGCCATCTGCACCAAACCCGGAACGCACAATCACTGGAACCGCATTCAAGAGCACAATTCACCTTTCGGTCAACAATTCCACGGAGGCAACTTCATGGCAGACGCAAAGAAGTACGTGTATCTGTTCGGCGGTGGAACCGCTGAAGGGAACGCGAAGATGAAGAACCTGCTTGGCGGTAAGGGCGCCAACCTCGCCGAAATGGCGGCGATTGGTCTCCCTGTACCTCCTGGTTTCACCATCACAACCGAGATGTGCACCGTTTACTACAAGCTGAACCAACGGTACCCCGCGGAATTGGACGAACAGGTAAAAACCGGCATCGCGCACATCGAAAAAATCATGGGCAAGCAGTTCGGCAGCCCGACGAATCCCCTGCTGGTGTCCGTCCGTTCCGGCGCGCGTATCTCCATGCCTGGAATGATGGATACGGTGCTTAACCTTGGCCTGAATGACACGACCGTCAAAGGCCTCATCAAGCAATCCGGAAACGAACGCTTCGCATGGGATAGCTACCGCCGCTTCGTGCAGATGTACGGCGACGTCGTGCTCGGCCTCAAGCCGCAATCCAAAGACGAAGAGGATCCCTTCGAAGTCATCATCAAAGCCAAGAAGGCGGAAAAAGGCGTCAAGAACGACACGGATCTGACGACGGAGGACCTCAAGGACCTCGTGGTGAAGTTCAAAGCCGCCGTGAAGCAGCGCAAAGGCATGGACTTCCCGGAAGACCCCAAGGAGCAGCTCTGGGGAGCCATTAACGCCGTGTTCGGGTCGTGGATGGGGAACCGCGCCATCATTTACCGCCGCATCAACAAGATCCCCGAAGACTGGGGTACCGCCGTTAACGTGCAGGCCATGGTGTTCGGCAACATGGGTGAAGATTCCGCCACCGGCGTTGCCTTCACGCGTGATCCCGCCACCGGTGAGAAGGTTTTCTACGGCGAATTCCTGATCAATGCGCAGGGCGAAGACGTTGTTTCCGGCGTACGTACCCCCTCACCCATCTCCGAACTGGCGAAAACTCAGAAAGTTGCCTACGAGCAGCTTGAGGACATCCGCGCGAAACTCGAAAAGCACTACAAGGACATGCAGGATATCGAGTTCACCATCGAGCGGAACAGGTTGTTCATGCTGCAGACCCGCAATGGCAAGCGGACCGCCCAGGCTGCCGTCAAAATTGCGGTTGACATGGTGAAGGAGAAGCTCATCACCAAGGAACAGGCTGTTGCCCGCATCGATCCGGACCAGCTCGACCAGTTGCTTCACCCGATGTTTGACCCGGCAGCGAAGAAAAAGGCCACCGGCCTGGCGAAGGGCCTGAACGCCTCCCCCGGCGCGGCAGTCGGTAAGGTGTACTTCAACGCGGAAGACGCGGAAGCCGCCGCAGGACGCGGCGAGAAGGTCATCCTTGTCCGCCTGGAGACCAGCCCCGAGGACATCGGTGGTATGGCGGCCTCGCAGGGCATCCTGACGGTGCACGGTGGGAAAACCTCCCACGCCGCAGTTGTCGGCCGTGGCATGGGCAAGCCCTGCGTCGTCGGGTGCGGGGCGCTGAGCGTCAGCTACACCGAGCGCCGTTTTAACGTGACGGTCGGCGGGCAGACGATCACCGTCAAAGAGGGCGACGTCATTTCGATTGACGGTTCCGACGGTTCCGTCATGCTGGGCGCCGTTCCCACGAAAGACCCGGAGATCACGGGCGATTTCAGCGCGCTGATGAAGTGGGTGGATGAGATTCGCACCATGGGCGTCCGCACCAATGCGGACACTCCGCACGACGCCAAGGTCGCGCTCGATTTCGGCGCCGAGGGCATCGGGCTCTGCCGCACTGAGCACATGTTCTTTGGCGGTGACCGTATTGACGCCGTACGCGAAATGATTCTGGCGGACGACCTCGCGGGCCGCGAGAAGGCTCTGGCGAAAATTCTGCCGATGCAGCAGGAAGACTTCGTCGGCATTTTCCGCGTGATGAACGGCCTGCCCGTGACGATCCGGACACTGGATCCGCCGCTTCACGAGTTCCTTCCGAACACCGACGATCAGATCGAGGAACTGGCGTACAAAATCAACCGCAACCCGATGCGCATCCGGGAAAAGCTCCACCAGTTGCACGAGCTGAACCCCATGCTCGGCCACCGCGGCTGCCGTCTCGGAATGGTGTATCCGGAAATCACTGCCATGCAGGCCCGCGCCATCATGCAGGCCGCCTGCCAGGTGAAAGCGGAAGGCATCGACGTTCACCCTGAGATCATGATCCCGCTTGTTGGCACCATGGGCGAAATGACGAACCAGAAGGACCTCGTCGTGAAGGTCGCCAAGCAGGTGATGAAGGAAACAGGTGTGACGGTGAACTACATGGTCGGCACGATGATCGAAGTTCCCCGGGCCGCCATCATCGCCGACAAGATCGCGAAGGAAGCGGAGTTCTTCAGCTTCGGAACGAACGACCTCACCCAGATGACCTGCGGCTACAGCCGCGACGATGCCGGCAAGTTTCTGCCGTTCTACATCGAGAACAAGGTCTGGATTGACGATCCGTTCCAGTCGCTCGATCAGGAAGGCGTGGGCAAACTCGTCGAAATGGGTGTCAAGCTTGGCCGCAAGGGCCGCAAGAACCTCAAAATCGGTATCTGCGGCGAACACGGTGGCGACCCGGCATCGGTGCAGTTCTGCTTCCGTGTCGGGATGAACTACGTGTCCTGCTCGCCGTTCCGCGTGCCGATCGCCCGTCTGGCGGCGGCGCAGGCGGCGTTGGCGGCGAAGGATGCCTCCACCGCAGGCGCGAGCAAGTCAACGATGTAATCTCACACAGCCTGTGTAGGTAAGCGGTCTTACAGAGAACTCGCGCCCTGCACACGATAAGCGAAGCCGCACCTGAGCGATCCTCTGGTGCGGCTTTGTTGTTTTGGGGGCATTTTCCGTCACCGTCATTCCGCGTGCTGCTCGGAGCACGACGCGAAGGCGGGGATCCAACAGCACGCGTCAGCGCAATAACGTTACCCGCTCCGTCACAACCGCCGTCGGTGTTGTAAGCCTGACGAGATACACTCCGCTCCCGACCGGCCTTGCCGCGCCGTCTTTGCCGTCCCACAGAACTGTCTGAACACCGGCGCTTGGAACATGCGTATCGCGAAGTTGCCGCACAAGCTGACCCGTTTGGTTGTACACGGCGATGTGCATGCGCCCCGAAATTGGGGTAGTCACGTTGATCCTGAGCAACGCGTTGAAGGGGTTGGGGGCAACCGACAACCGCAGCTTCGCGGGTTTGGGGGGCTCTTCCACGCCAGTTGGATCGCCCTGTGCGCCGTAATGGTTCGCTTCTGCAATATCAACAAGGGTGGGGTACGCCCGCAGGATGCTATCCGCAACCATGGTCGCTGTCACACTCGCCGGAACTCGGCTGCGATCGATTTCAAACGCGTAAAGTGGGCTGTAACGCGAGACGCCCCTCGGAATGAGGCAAAAATCAGAGCAAAGCGAGTCAAGAAACGATGTCGTTGGGTACGAGTAAAACCACACGTTGAGGCTCTCGGTGGATCGTCCAAGTGAGTCGTAACCTTGCGGGTAGTCCCCGGAGTGCGCGGTTTGTGCGAGCAGGCACAGGAAGACAAGTGCGCTCCCGGCTAAGATTCTCCCATTTCTTCTCATCTTCCTTCTCCTTCCCGCTTCGCGGCGTTCACGCCACGCAGTTCAACGCCCAAAAGCCTCTTAAGAGGCGTAGCTTATTTTCACGGTTGTCTATGGAGGTCGTTCTGGTTGGCGGCGTGTTCGTGGGCATTTCAGAGGCGGGCAGAGGGCCTGCGCGCGGCGTCCGCCCGGGGTCCCCCCCCCGGAGGCGGAAGAGAAGAAATGCGGAAAGGCATTGCTCGCCTCCTTTTTTCGCGGGCGCCATGCGGGGCGCGGTGCTACCTCCTGGTATACACCAACTCGGTACGAAGAGAAAGGTTCCCTGTCAAGCCCCGGACGGGTCATTTCGAGTTTTTTGGGGGGGCTTCCCGGTCTGGTAGGGCTGTCTCGCCGAGACGGCCGCACGGTGGCAACGCCACCCTTCCCGGCGGCCTCGGCGAGGCCGCCCTACCCGCCATCGTGCACGCCCGAACACGCACGCCGCCCTCGATGCGACGACTACCTGTGCGCGGGAGAATACGGGCACGACGGAGCGCGCCCCTCCAATGTTCGCGATTCCGGTGTTGCCCGTTTTCCTTCGGGCGACTCTACGGGCCGGGCGCGGTGCTGAACCGGATTCTGCCGGGCTCCTCGATACAACGGGGCGGCGCTTCGACAAGCTCAGCGACCGCCCCGTCACCCGGAGACCCGCGCCATCCCGCGCTTCGGACGTGCACGCCCCACCTCTGCGCCCGCCCAAGGATTCCTGGTGCAAATTTGCAGCTTCTTCGCGGAAAAGCTTGACACGAGGACGACGTTTTGCCTTGGCTTGATGCGCGGTCAACGGAAAACCCGGCGCCGGCTTCCGGCAAACCCTGTTCCGGCAGTAGTTTCCTTCACAACCGTACGGCCTTCAGAAGGGGATCCCGACATGATTCAGAAGTTCACCGTCAGCCGCGACGACACGATCTACGAAGCGTGGCCGGATGTCGCGCTTACGCGTTCCGGCAAGCTGGTGTGCCTATTCTCCGAGTGCACGCACCATGGCGACCGCTCCTACACGCGCATCATGCTGACCGACTCCACCGACCGGGGGCGGACGTGGACGCCGAAGCGGCCGCTTACGGAGCCCACACGCGGCCTGCCCGTGTTCTGGAACTGCGCCCGGATCACGTGCCTGCGCGACGGGCGGCTCGTGGTGGTCGTGGACAAGCTGTTTTCCCCGGAGAAGAGCGCACAACCGGAGGACTGTCGGAACTACTTGTTTTTCAGCGAGGACGAGGGTGCCACGTGGTCACCGCAGGTGGAGACCCCCGCGCTGGGCATCGTGCCGGACAGGCTGCTCGAGCTGGCAAGCGGACGCTGGATATTAGCCTGCCATTTCCATGACAACGCGTTCGGTTATCTCGTCCAGCGGCTCTGGTATTCGGACGACGGGGGCACCTCATGGGCGGGGCCGGTGATCGTGGGGAAGAAGGAGGGCCTGAACCTGTGCGAGGTTTCGATTCTCCCGATTGGAGACGCACTGGTGGCATTCCACCGGGAAAACTCCGGTCAAGGGTGGGATTGCTACAAAAGCGTCTCGAAGGACAACGGGGAAACCTGGTCACCGGTAGTGGCATTCCCTCTGCCGGGTTGCCACCGCCCCGTGGCAGGCTTGCTCCGCGATGGCCGCATCCTGATAACATACCGGTTCATGCAGGGCGGCAAGGGCTGGGTGGGCTGGTGGACCCAGAACCTCTTTGCAGCGCTGACCGACGTGGAGTCGGCGCTTGCGGCGACACGCAACGAGGCGCACACACGCATCCTGCCGGTGGATTTTGACCGCTCACCGGTGAGCGATACCGGTTACTCCGGCTGGGTTCAGTTTGAGGACGGCGAAATCTATATCGTGACCTACATCGTCGACGATGCACCGAAAGCGCAGATCAGAGGGTACTCGCTCTGTCCATCCGATTTCCTGCTCGATGGGCCGCCACACGTCTGAAGAAGGAGCGCTACATGCCTGAAACCGTGAATGTAATCGTTCCGGTCCGCCGTCTGTCGCCCAGAAGCCAGTACTGTTTCTTCGGCTACTACGACATCCCGGCGGCGGATGAGGCCGGGCGTCACCTCTGCCACAGGGTTCCGTTCCGCGATCGCCTCCCCCGGCGCGGCGACGTGGCGGAACTCGGATGGCTATCACTGCCGCAGGGGCCGGATGAGGAACCGGATCAGCAATTCCACCCGATCGCCGAAACACAGGCGTGGAACTTCCAGCAGAGTTCGATGGCGCAGTGGCTGGCGTCGGAGCGTGATACCTGCCTGTTCAACGTGTTCGAGGACGGGCATTACGGATGCCGGGTCTGCAATATCCGAACGGGACGGAGCCGAACGCTGCCGTTGCCGGTGGCGAACGTCTCGCAGGACGGCGGGAAGGCGCTCTGCATCAACATGTCCCGCCTGTTCGACTTCCGCCCGGGGTACGGCTACGAAGAGATTCGCGACCCGTTCGCCGATATCGCCCAGCCACGGGGTGACGGTGTGCGATTGATGGACGTTGGGACGGGCGAGAATCGTCTGATACTCTCTCTGGCGGCTATCGCGGAGTTCCTTGAGCAATCGGGAGAGCAGATCGGTGGGAGGAAAGTGCTCATCAACCACATCACGTTCAACCCGTCGGCGACGCGGTTTCTGCTCCTCCTGAGGACATTCCCCGAACCGGGAAAACGATGGGAGACATTCCTCGTCACCTCCGACCTCGAGGGTAAGGACCTGCGCCATCATCAGGTCTGGGGCATCGCCTCGCACTACCACTGGCGGGACGACGACGGGATGCTGTTTTACCTGAACGTGGCCGGCCCGGACACGCTGGAGCTGGCGCTGATCAGCGACTCCACCGGCGCTAAAGAGTGCATCGACACGGCGTACTTCCGGTACGACGGGCACTGCTCGTATTCGCCCGACCGACGGTGGATCCTCTACGACAGCTACGTTGACGGCTCCACGCCGGATTACCTGCGGAATCTGCAGGTGTACTCGCTCGACCGGCGCGAGGGGATACTGCTGGGCCGTTTCCGCGCGGAGCGGCTCACCCCGGAAACCAACGACCTTCGCTGCGATCTTCACCCCCGGTGGATGCCGGGTGGCACGGCGGTCACCTTCGATTCGATCCACGAGGGCTTCCGCGGGATCTACCGGGCGGATTTGAGCGGCGTGGTGGGGAAATAGGAGAGACGCCACTGACACACGGCCAGGGCGTCCGTGCCGCCCGGGGTTTTGGCCTTGTGACGCGCCGCTGATTGAGCACGCCTCCGGAGTTCGTCGCACGGGCATTGTGTCCGGGCCGGTACTCCGCGTCCTGTATCCTCCGGTACGGGCACCGACGGTCGCACTCTGGTGCCCCGGCACTCCGACAGGCTCCCGTGCGGCGGGAGTAAGCTCCTGCGCGCCCTTCGACAAGCTCAGGGACCGCGCAGGCTCAGTGACCGGGTGCGGCTCTAGTCGATCTCATCCAGCGCGCCGCAACCATGTGTCCAATGCCCACCGGTACGGGAAAGCATCTGGTCTGCGGCTTTCGGGCCCCACGACCCGGGTTCGTACTGCTGGACGTGGTATTCCGGGTTCTTTTCCCATGCGGAGTGAATGGAATCCACGATCTTCCACGCGTATTCGATTTCGTCGCTGCGGGCGAACAGGGAGGGGTCGCCATTGAGCGCGTCGAGGAGGAGGCGTTCGTATGCTTCGGGAATCATCCGTTCGGCGAAGGATTTTTCGTAGCTGAAGCCCATGTTGGCGGCCTGCATCACCATGCCTTCGTCGGGCACCTTGGCGGAAAAGCGCAGGTGGAGGCCTTCGTTGGGCTGGATGCAGATGGTGAGGCGGTTTGTGAAGAACTCGCAGTGATCTCCGAACAGCTGGTGCGGGGGGCGGCGGAAGACGACGGTGATCTCCGACGCCTTCTGTGCAAGCTTCTTGCCTGAGCGCAGGTAGAACGGCACGCCCTGCCAGCGCCAGTTATCAATGAGCAGGCGCACGGCGGCATACGTGGGTGTTTCGGAACGCGGCGAGACGCCCTTTTCCTCGCGGTACCCGGCGTATTGCCCCAGCACGACATCGCGCAGGAAGCGGTCCTCGTCTACCGGGCGGACTGCCTGCAGGACCTTCACCTTCTCGTTCCGGAGCGCGTCCGCCTCGTACGTGTACGGCGGTTCCATGGCGATCAGGGTGAGCAATTGCAGGAGGTGGTTCTGGAACATGTCCCGCAGGACACCGGCGGACTCGTAAAAGGCCACCCGGTGGCCCACCCCAACTGTTTCCGCGACGGTAATCTGCACGTGGTCCACGTACCGGCGGTTCCAGAGGGGTTCGAAAATGGCGTTCCCGAACCGAAAGACGAGGATGTTCTGCACCGTTTCCTTGCCGAGGTAGTGGTCGATGCGGTAGATCTGCTGCTCGGAAAACACGTCGTGCAGGGTCGCGTTGAGGGCGACGGA
>Ga0116178_10000365_pt1 | contig 40881 bp, 40 predicted proteins | sample AD_STIC12_MetaG_FD_89880 | JGI IMG/M metagenome (GOLD analysis project Ga0116178, IMG submission 89880) | Active sludge microbial communities of municipal wastewater-treating anaerobic digesters from USA - AD_STIC12_MetaG | ecosystem: Engineered > Bioreactor > Anaerobic > Digestate | place: USA...
CGGACGACCCGGATTACTGCGCCACCGTCACAGCCGCGCTCGCCGACGCCCACACGAAGCTGGACCTGTTCGTCTATCTGCGCGCCTGCGAGATCGCCGGCCTCCGCTCCCGCGCCCGCGCCCGCGACTTCACTCCCAACCGCACCACCACCCGCTCCGGCCGCACGCCGCAAGCCTGCTGGTCCGTGTTCCGCCGGCTGGTGATCCGTTTCGACGACCGCGAACGCCTCGCGCAGAAGCGCGCCGAGCGTCTGGTTCGTGAGACAAGCGAGAGCCCCCTCCGTCTGCGCACTGCGTGCGCATCCACCTCCCCCGCGCTCCGCGCGGAGGAGGAAAACCACCAGCGCCTTTCCTCCTCCAGTGCGCAGCGCTGGGGGAGGTGGATCGGCGCGTCTTCGCGCCGAGACGGAGGGGCTGCGCGTCTCCGCGTGGCCCGCCCTCACATCCTGTTGCCGATTGCCTATTCCCGACCGCCTCAGTCGCCCAGCGACTGAGAACGCACCCGCATGCCCCAAACAAAAAGGCCGCCCTCGCGGACGGCCCTTTCAGAACTCTTCAGATCAATCCAATCAGCCGCCAGTGGGCGGATCGGCCATCGGGTCCTGGGCGTGCTTCACAGCGCCTTCGAAAATAGCGTTCGGCTCGATCGCCAGCGAGGCGTGGAAGATGTCGCCGCGAACCTTGGCGCCCGTGCAGAGTTGAACCTTGCGGCCGCGGATGCGCCCCTCGACCGTGCCGCGAACGACCACGGACTCGGCGATCACTTCGCCTTTGACCGCGCCGGTTTCGCCAACCGTCAGGGCCGAGGCGCGGACGTCGCCCTCGATCTGGCCGTTGATGTCGATTTCGCCCTGGCTGACGATCGTTCCGGTCATCTTCACATCGGCTGAGATGATCGACGGACCCGAACGGGCTGCTGCGGGGGCGCGCTTGGGCGCGTCGGCGATGATTGGCTTGGGCGCCAGAGTCGGCGTCGGCGGCGCTTCAGGTGTCTTGCCTTTAGTGAACATGCTTGCCGGCCCTCAAGAATTTGATCGGATCGTATGACTTGCCGCGGAAGTATATCTCGTAATGGAGGTGCGGTCCCGTGCTTCTTCCAGTGGAACCCATCGTCCCCAGTTTCTGGCCAATAGCGATCGGCGAGCCAGCCTTCACCGTAATCGAATTCAGGTGTCCGTAACGGGTGCGGAAGCCGCCGCCATGGTCAACTTCGACCACCCGGCCATAGCCGCCTTTGACACCTGCGAAAGTCACCGTCCCCGGCGCCGTCGAAATAATCGGCGCGCCGTAATACGCTGCAAGATCGGCGCCTTCGTGGAACGCGGTCTTCCGGTTGAACGGGTCCGAGCGATATCCGAAGGCGGAGGTTTCGCGGAAGTCGACGTCCACCGGCGAGCCAAGGGGCAGGGCGTGGATCGCGCTCTCGTACTGCTGGGCTTCCTGCAGGCGTGCTTCGACTTCGTAGATCCGGCGCTTGAACGGGTCGGCTTCGTGAGCCGCCGCTGCGGCAGCCGAGCTCGTCAGGTTAACTTCCACCAGCGGTCCGCCCATGCCGGGCTGTTCCAGAACGCGGGCAGCCGACACGCCGGTCAGGCGGATGATGCCACGTGCGCTTTCGGAACGGCGGACAGCTTCATCCTCGAACGCGTCGAGGAAGGTGGCCTGTTCGGTGATCAGTTCGTCGGTGCGGGCGCGAAAGGTCGAGCTATCGTTGGCGGCAGATTCCGCTCCCTCTGGCCGGCTCTGGCGCGGGTCGCCTTCCTCGATGGTCGAGTCGATCAGCAGCGAAGCGTTCTGGCCTGACAGCGCGATGGCGGACGCCGTGTCCTGGCCCTGCAGGCTGGCGAGCAGGCGCTTGAGCGTCTTGTGACGGTCTTCGGCCTCGTTGATCGCCGTGTTGAAATCGGTGGTCCGGGTCTCGAGCAGGGTGAGGGCGGTCTGTTCCGCCGCCTTGGCCTGACGCAGCTCGCGTTCGAGGCGTGCTGTCTTCCGGTCGGACGAGCCGCCCTGGATGTCGATGCTCGGTCCGCGCAGCAGCACGGCGACGGTCGCAAACAGGCACCAGCCGACGATCAGAGTCGCGCCGCCAGCCATCATCGCCTGACGCCATGGCGATATGGAAACGTACCGCACGGATCCGCCGCTGCGGTGGTAAATCTGTCTTTCCGGGAACGCCTTCTCGAAGAACGCTTTCGTCTTCGATTTCAGGTGCTTGACCGCCATTTACACTGCCCGATCAATTTCTCTACGCGCCAAGCCCCGCGTTGCCCCGCTGGTTGTTGCCCGACGGTCACATGGATAACTCAGAAATTCGCGCACGCGAACCCCTGCATGCTGCTTTTTCGCCTACCTTTGCAGCGCGCATTTAAGCAGCCGTGAATCCACTCAAAACGCCGATGATTTGGTTAACGAGAAGCTTCGAATTCTTCATTCACGCGACCCACATGACCCGGCACGCGGACGTTTCGCCACACCCGCCGAATCACGCCTTCGGCGTCGATCAGGAAGGTTGATCGGACGATGCCCATGAATCGGTTTCCGTAGAGCTGCTTCTCCTGCCAGACTCCAAATGCGTTGCAGACTTTCCCATCCTCGTCCGACCCCAGCCTGACCTTCAGCTTGTACTTCGAAACGAACGCCTTGTGGTCGGCCAGGCTGTCTCGCGAAACGCCCAGTATCGCTGCGCCTTTTCGCGTAAACTGCGATTGCGCCTCGCTGAACGCGACGGCTTCCTTGGTGCAGGTTTCCGTATCGTCCTTGGGGTAGAAGAACAGGATCAGATGTTTGCCGGCATAATCGGACAGGCTGGCAGGCCCGCCCTGCGTCGTTGGCAGCTGAAATGCGGGCGCCCGGTCGCCGGGCTTCAGAGGCTGTGTCACAATCAGTCCGTAATGTTGTGTTTGGTAAGAGTGTCCGAAGTGTACCGTCTTTCAGCTGACTCAGTGAAGCTGCGGTTTTCGCGAGGCTGGAGGCAGGGAGTAACGCTTTGAGGATTTCCCCAAAGCTCCTCATCATCGAGATCCTCGCGTTCGTTGTCTTCGCGATTCTGGCCGGCGCGGGCTTCTTCGCGTGGCGGCTGTCGCAAGGACCTATCGACCTCGAAATGATCCGGCCCCAGGTCGAGCGGTCGCTGACCGAAGCGCGGGGCGGTCAACCCGTGAAAATCGAGAATCTCGTCCTCGAATGGGTGCGCGACCGCAGCCGTGTCGAAGCCGTCGCGAAGGGCTTCACAGCGATGGACAGGTCGAACCACATCGCTTTCCGCGCCGAGCGGGCCATGATCGCGCTCGATGCCGCCGCGCTGGCCGGCATGAAGTTCAGGACACGTCAGCTTCGCCTGGAGAACGGCACGGCGGCTGTCGTTCGCTCGAAGGAGGGCGTGTGGACGCTCGCCGACATGGTGCTCGCCCGCGAGCCCGACGCCAGCGACAAGCCGTTCGATCCGATTCGCGACATCAACTGGACGACGCTGGCGACGCCGCTGCGAGCGCTGATCTCCGCCGGGGATTTCGAGCAGGTTGAACTCGTCAACTTCCGTCTCGATATCGACGATCAGAAAGCCGGCACGAAATGGAGCGCCAATCCTGTCGCCGGGACGTGGAGCGCTACGCGCGAAGGCGTTGCCTTGAACCTCGACGCCACGCTCGCCGACGCGATCGCGGGTGAACCCAACGCCATCAAGATCGCAATCCTCTCCGATGGAGCTGTCACGCGGGCGGCCGGCAAGCTCACGCTTCAGGGCGTCGATCCCATGTCGATCGCCAGGATGTTCGGTTACGCGGGCGACGGCTTTTCGTCCGGCAGGCCAGCCAGCGCCACCTTCTCGGTCGCAGCTTCGGAGAAGGGTGGCCTGCAAAGCACCAAGCTCTCGCTCGCGGGCGTAACCGGCAGCGGGCACCTCGGCGATCAGACCATCGAGGTGCGCGATCTGGCATTCGACGCGGCCTACGACCCCGCGACCAAGCAGATCACGCTGGAAAAGCTGAAGGTCGACTCCGACAAGTTCGCTGGCGAGTTCACAGGCTCGATGAACGCCGCTGCGATCATGGCCGGTGACGTGACAACGCCGACGCCGTTCAAACTCGCGGGCACGAACTTCACGCTGGGAATGACGCCGACCTTCGAGGCGCCGTGGCAGTTTGCTTCGGCCGAAGTTGAAGCGAGCATTTCGCAGGATTTTCGCCGCATCACGATCACCAACCTCAAAGCCGTCACCGGCGGACTGAACGCTGCTGCATCCGGCGAGGTGTGGTTCGAAGGCGAGGGCGAGACGCTTCAGGTAGGCGTGAAAGTCAGCGCCGTTGGCACGGGCAACATCACGCCGCAGCAGGTCGTCGCCTTCTGGCCGGTCGATCTCGGCGCGGGCGCGCGGCTGTGGGTTCGGGACCGTATCCCGGCCGGAAAGGCCACCAAGGCCGTCTTCAATGTCGACTGGCCGCCCGGAGCAAATTCCAAAGGCTTCCTGCCGGATGAAAACCTGGCACTTGAGTTCACGGTCGAAGATGCAAGCGTGATCTTTCTCGAAGACTTCCCGCCAGTCACGGGCGTCTCGGGTGTCGGCCATCTCAAGGGCAACAGCCTGACGATTGATGTGTCTTCCGGCATGCTGAGCAAATGGCAGGTGGACGAAGGCCAGATCATCCTTCCGCGCTTCTCGCCGGGAGGCGCGATCATGGACGTGAAAGTCTCTGGCCGCGGCGGTCTGCCCGACATGATGCGCGTGCTCGACAAGAGCAATCTTCAGGTCGGATCGCGCTATGGCCTGATGATCGACCAGATGACTGGCACAGGCAGCGTGGACGTTCACGTCCAGCATCCGATGCTGGATCATGTCCCGCCGGAAAAGGAATTGTTCTCGGTCACGGGCGGCTTCGTCTCCGCATCGGCGCCTGATCTCGTCGGTGATTTCGGTCTTGCCAATGCCAACGTCAATTTCGATCTCGACCAGGGCGGCATCACGCTGTCCGGCAGCGGCGATTTCGGTCCCGCGCCCGTCAGCTTCGAGTGGAAGGAGCGCACGGAAAAAGGCGAATCTGAAGCGCAGCTCACCGCCAAAGCCCGCGCCACGCCCGATCTTCTCAACGCCTTCGGCCTTGCTGCGCGCAACTTCATGCAGGGTGAAGCCGCCGTCGAGCTTACGGCCTCTGGTCCGGGCGGCCGCGACTTCACCGCCATCACCGCCAGCGTCGATCTCACCCACGCACAGCTCGACGTTGCCGAGTTCGGTTGGAGCAAGAAGTACGACGCCCCGGCCAAGGGCACGTTCCGCTATGGCAAAGGCAATGAAGGCGCGATCCTGACCGGCGACATTCGCGCCGATGGCCTCGAGCTGGTTGGCGAAGGCCGCATGGACAATGCCGGCGTCTTCCAGACCATCGATATCGAACGCTTGTTCTCGCGCGATCGCGTCGATCTGCGCGGCATGCTCAACCGCCGGCAGGACGGCGGCTACAAGCTGGCAATGAACGGTCCGTTCTTTGATGCGAGCCCGTGGATGGACACGATGCTCAACATGTCGGGCGAGCCCGCGAAGCCTGCGGCGGCAGAGCCCGTCGGCGGCCCGGGCGCCGCGGGACCTTTGTTCGATGTCCAGCTTAATGCTGATCGCCTGCGTCTTCGTGAGACTGAGGAGATCAGCGGCGCGAAGATCGCCCTTCTGCTCGACGCCGAGGGGCCGCGCAGCGGCACGATCAAGGGCCAGATCGCGCGTGGCAAAAATCTCGATGTCTCAATCAATACGGCCAATGGCGTTCGCAACATCGTCGCTCGCATGGATGACGCGGGCTTTGGCGCCCGCGTGGTGCTGAAGGCCGATTACCTTGTCGGCGGCAAGCTTGTCTTCGATGGCAAGTTCAAGGGCGCGGATGGCGAGGCGCTGGTCACCATGACCGACGTGCGCCTCAAGGATGCACCGCTGGTGGCGCAGCTGTTCTCGCTTGCGTCGCTGCAGGGCCTTGCAGATGTGCTCTCGGGCGATGGCGTGATGTTCACAGAGGTCAACGCACCTGTGAAATTCGTCGATGGCCGTATCGACTTGCCGGGCATGCGTGCGTCTGGCCCGGCCATGGGCATAACCGCGCGCGGCTGGATCGCGCCAGAGAATTCAGAGCTCGCTCTCGACGGCGTGCTGGTGCCGTCGTTCGGCGTGAACTCGCTGCTTGGCGGTCTTCCGATCATCGGCGACCTGTTCGTCTCGCGTCAGGGCGAGGGCATGTTTGCGCCGACCTATTCGGTTCGGGGAACATTCTCGCGCGCGCGCATTGCGCTCAATCCCGTCGCCGCGCTCACGCCCGGCGTGCTGCGTCAGATTTTCGAGAACCCCTCCGTCCCGCCTCCCGGCGCGGAAGAGCCAGCCAAGCCACAAGCCGGCAATCGGTGACGTGAAACGCAAACGGCCCGCTCGTTGGAGCGGGCCGCTATGTTTCCGTCAGAACGTGGATCAGCCTTCGGCCATCTTCTTCATGGTGGCGAGGGCGCCCTCGAACTGGGTCCGCAGGCGTTTCACATCAGCGTCGATCGCTGCCTGATCGGCCTTGTCGGACTGGTCCTGAACCAGCGTGTAGTAGATCTTGGACGTCGTCGCCGTAACCGGGCGCACTTCCATGAAGCCGTGATACAGGTTGTACCACTTACCTTCGACGTTCGGCTGGGTGTAGCCGTAGCCGAATTCCGATTTCGCGGTCATCACTTCGGTGACGCGGCCGGCGATCACGCGCACGGTGCCCACTTCGCCTTTGCCGGATGTGATCTCGCAGGGGATTTCCCGGCCGCCAGCGATCCAGCTCTTGATGCCGCAATAGTCCGCGCCAACCTTCGCCCACACTTCAGCGGCAGGCTTGTTGACCTCGATCGACATCGGGATCGAGACATAGTTCGGGTCCTTGGCCCAGGCAGCGCCGGCCATCGCAGTCGCGCCGATCGCGCAGGCCGCCAGTGTTGAAATCATCTTCATTGGGTCATCCTCTCCCTATTCCCGCCTTCGCGGTGTGGGTGGAAATGACCTTACGAGCGCGTAAAGCGCCAGCGATTTTTTCAGCTGCGGGTCTCACGAAAGCGATAACAGCCGGGAATCAGCAGCATGCGACTTCCTCAGGCCGCGAGGTCATCTTCGCTGGCCATCTTGAGCTCCCGGTTTTGCAGGAGCTGTTCGGGCGACAGGCTGCGCACGCGGCTGATCTCTGTAATGAGGTCGCGCTCGGCGATCGGTTTGGACATGTAGCCGTCCATCCCCATGCCCAGATAGCGCTCCTTGTCGCCGGTCATGGCATCTGCAGTGAGGGCAATGACCGGGAGATTTGCCCATGGCTGGTCGGATGCCCGGATGGCGCCGATCGCTTCTGTGCCATCCATCACCGGCATATGCACATCGAGCAGCACGACATCGAATGTCTCGCGCTGGAGCGCCGCGAGGGCTTCCTTGCCGTTGGTCGCTTCGACGATGCGCATATTGAACGGGCGCAGGAAGAGCGAGACCACCTGCCGGTTAATGGGGTGGTCGTCGACGATCAGCAGCCGCAGGTTCTGGTTCTTCAGGGACGAGCGGGATTCATCCTCGCTCATCGTCATGCCTTCGTTGACGACGCGATGCTGGGGCGCGGCTTCGCCGGCCAGGAAGGTGAATGTGAATTCGGATCCCCGCCCGATTTCGGATTTGACGGTTGCTTCGCCGCCCATGAGTTCCGCCAGGCTGCGCGTGATCGAAAGGCCGAGCCCCGTGCCGCCATACTTGCGGGAGGTTGAATCGTCAGCCTGCGTGAACGGCCTGAACAGCCGGCTTGTCGTCTCTTCATCCATGCCGACGCCCGTGTCCGAGACGCGGATCTTGACCAGATGCTGACCATCGGGATGGCGCTTCGCCGTGACAAACACCTCGACGCGGCCGTTGGCCGTGAACTTGATGGCGTTGGAAATCAGGTTCGACACGCACTGGCGCACGCGCACCGCGTCGAAGTTCAAAACCTGGGGGAGGTCGGCGTCCAGCGACAGGAAGAACTCCAGGCCGGATTCCTCGGCCTTGGGCTTCCACAGCCGATGCAGGCGGCGGAGCGTATGCGTCAGGTCGGTGTCGGCAGACACGATGGCGATCTTGCCGGCTTCGATCTTTGATAGGTCGAGCACGTCGTTCAGCAGGGCCATCAGATTGCGGCCGCTATCGAGAATGGTCTGCACCTGATCGCGTTGTTCGTCGGTCAGGCCGCCCATTTCGAGAACCTGCGCCATGCCGAGAATACCATTCAGCGGCGTGCGGATCTCATGGCTCATGTTGGCAAGGAAGGCAGACTTGGCGTTGGAGGCCTGCACGGCCGCAGCCTGGGCCTTCTTCAACTCGCGCTCGCGCTGGCGCAGCTCCGTCACATCAACCGAGATCGCAACTTTCCGGCCGTCAGACATCGGGCGATAGGTGACCTGCACGATGCGCCCATCCGGCGTCTTCTGTTCGTAGGTCTCGCCGTTGTCGGAGTAATTGTTGAACCGCTCGACCTGCGCCGCGATCTCGTCGTCGCTGAAATCCGGCCGGCTCTGGCGAACTGTGTACTCGATAGCTTCCCGATAATGCTTCGCGCCCTTGGCGAAGGCTTCGTACAGGTGAGGGAAGCGTTTCTCCGACATGTGGTTGTGCAGCATGGGCACGCCATTGGCGTCGAAGATCGAAATTCCGTCTGGCAGGTTCTCGATCGCTTCAAGGAATATTGGATCGATATCCATCGTCGTCGGCGACATGCGCAGCCCTGTCTCTCGTTCCCCGAGCCCGGCGTTTTGCCTGGACTCTGGAGCGCCCCTTTGCTCTGCCGGCTGCTCGCTGGCCCCCTGTCCGGAGCCGAAGATCGCGATTCCGCAGTCGTGAAGCGTTTCCCTGCGACAAGTTGTGCGTGATGATCCCTAATAAAGCTTAACCGTGCCGAGGGCTAAGATGCCAACGTCGAGTGGTGCCCCGGCGACTCTCGCCGGGGCACAAAACCTAGAACTGAGGAAGAGAATACAGATTGTCGTCGAGAACGCCGTTGGGAATGGTGCGGACCCAACGACGACCAGTCATGCGGCTCTGGCATGGCTCAAGATAAACGCGATCAAGCAATGTCGCGCCGGTGACGTAAAAGTTGTCGTTTGCGTTCAGCATCATCTCCGCCATTTTTTCCGGCCGAAAATAAAGAGGGCCGGGATAGACCTCAACGAGGTCAATCGTGCGGTCAGGATCGCCGGTCGTGTCCGGCCGAATCCGGGTAACTTCGTAGTTCACGCGAGTCTCCATTTACCAGTTTTAAAGGGAGACCGGGCGACAACAGAGTTGACAAGTGCGCTCCAGGCGGGGCCTGAATTGCGGTGTTCATAGGCAGCTCCGTGTCGTCCGGCCAAAGGGCAGCGAAGCTGGAACGTGGCCCGTCGGTGTTAGCGCACCGGCGGGCTTTTCCATGCGACGCTACTACTAATAGAATCCCCACATCCCTAATGGACCGTCAACACACCTGCGGCGGGAATCTTTTCGCTTATCCAACGGAGAGAAATTAGGGGATCTATATCCGGTTAACCGTCGCGAGGCGGGTGCGAGTAGTGCCGCATACTTCATCCGGGGATCGCCTGCTCATAGATCCGCCATCAATATTTTGAGGACAAAGCTGGAGCGGGTAGAGGGAATCGAACCCTCGTATTCAGCTTGGAAGGCTGCTGCTCTACCATTGAGCTATACCCGCGAGCCGGGCTGCGGTTACGCGAAATCAGAACCGAAGTCTATTGGCCTTGGGCATCCAGATCCTTGCGCGCCGCAGCAAAGACGTTGTGGAACATTTCCTCGGTCAGGCGGCCGGTGTTCGTGTTGTATCGGCTGCAATGGTAGCTGTCGTGAAGAACGACCCCGCCACTGGGGGCGGTCAGGACATGTCGCTTGGCGTGGCCGAATACGTGAACCGAGGGTTTGGCGCCCAGCGCGCGAACCGCGCTGTCATGGGCAATCCGACCGAGCGCGACCATGACTTTCAGGTTCGGCATCTGGGCGATCCGCGCGATCAGGAACTGCCGGCAGGTCACGATCTCCGCGCCCGTCGGCTTGTTCTCGGGCGGCACGCAGCGGACCGCGTTGGAAATAAGGGTGTCCTTGAGTTTCAGCCCGTCGTCCGGCCGGGCCTGGAACTTGTCATTCGAGAAGCCGAACTTGGCCAGCGTGGAATAGAGAAGGTCGCCAGCGTAGTCCCCTGTGAAGGGGCGCCCCGTCCGGTTGGCGCCCTGCAGCCCCGGCGCCAGCCCCACAATCATCAGCCGTCCCGACGGATCGCCGAACGAGGCGACCGGCGCGTTGAACCATTCAGGGTGGGCTTTTGCATTGGCGGTACGGAAATCGAAGAGGCGAGGGCAGAGGGGGCAATCAAGCGGCGCTTCTGGCGGCGCAGCTACAGACCCCTTCGGCATCAGTCCTCCTCGTCGTCATCCTCGTCATGGCCGCCGGCGCTTGCCGTAGCCATCTGCATCTGTGGCTGTCGCGGCGGACGCCCCACAAGCTCGGCCAGATCAGCCAGCTCGATGAACGTATCCGCGGCCCGCCGCAACTCGTCCGCGATCATGGGCGGCGAGGTTTTCACCGTCGACACCACCGATACCCGGACGCCCTTTTCCTGCACCGCCGTTACCAGTCGCGTCAAATCCCCATCGCCCGAGAATAGGACGACATGGTCAACGTGAGGGGCGAGACCCAGCATGTCGACCGTGATCTCGACGTCCATGTCGCCCTTCACGCGCCGCCTTCCAGACGAGTCGGTGAACTCCTTGGCTGGCTTCGTGACGACCTTGAACCCGTTGTACTGAAGCCAGTCGACCAGCGGCCGGATGGGGGAATAGTCGTCGTTTTCGATCAGGGCGGTGTAATAGTACGCCCGGATCAGCTGGCCGCGATGCCGGAACTCGTCCAGCAGCTTGCGATAGTCGACCTCCACCCCCAGCGTCTTGCCGGCGGAATAGAGGTTCGCCCCGTCGATGAAGAGAGCCAGACGTTCGGTCTTGTAAAAGGCCATGCTTCCTACCCCTGCTCAGCACCCGCCGGCCCGGAAGTCCCGGTCATCTGTCCCTAACAGGTCGATATTGAGCGGCTGCGCCCTGCGGCAATGGGGGCCGAACCGCTTGAAAAGCTGGTAAAACCGGCCTGAAAGGTCGATGTTGCATCAGCGAACCCCTTCCTGTAGGGAGGGCGGTTCCCACAGGAGACTCGAATGGCCCGTGTTACGGTTGAAGACTGCGTGGAAAAGGTCCCGAACCGGTTCCAGCTGGTGCTTCTCGCCGCGCATCGCGCCCGCGTGATCCGCCAGGGCGCTCCGATCACCATCGACCGCGACAACGACAAGGACCCGGTTGTGGCCCTTCGCGAGATCGCTGACGAGACGGTCGATCTCGAAACCATCCGCGACAGCCTGGTCGCCGAACTGCAGGAAGTCCGTCCCGGCGAGGAAGCCGAGAAGGAAGCCGACAAGAAGGCGCTGGTCGCCGCTCCGGCTGCTTCGGAAGAAGAAGTCCTCAAGGCTTACCAGGTGGAGCTGGAGTCGGCGCGCGAAGAGCGTTTCTAAGGGGGGCGTATGGGGCAGCCGTCTAACGTCGCCCCTTTCAAGAAGCCGGATGCTGCCGCACCCGCCGCCAAACCGCGGCGCAAGTTTCTGCGTCAGAACGAGCTGGTCGATCTCGTAAAGAGTTATCAGACCGATGCTGACGAAGACGAGCTGAACAAAGCCTACGTCTACGCCGTGATGAAACACGGCCAGCAGCTGCGCCATTCGGGCGACCCGTATTTCGCGCACCCAGTGGCTGTCGCCGGCCTGCTAACCGAAATCCGGATGGATCAGTCCACGATCATCGCGGGGCTGCTCCACGATGTGGTCGAGGACTGCGGCGTTCCTGTCAGCGAAATCCGCGAGATGTTCGGCAAGGAAGTGGCTGAACTTGTCGACGGCGTCACCAAACTGCCGAAGGCCAAGGAAGGCCAGCCGGTTCCTCGTGCGCAGCAGCAGGCCGAGAACTTTCAGAAATTCATCCTCGCCACCACGAAGGACATTCGCGTCCTGCTCGTGAAGCTGGCCGACCGCCTGCACAACATGCGGACGATCGAGTTCATGCCGACCGAGGAATCGCGCCTGCGCGTGTCGCGCGAAACGCTGGATATCTATGCGCCGCTGGCGCGCCGCGTGGGTCTCTCGATCTTTGCCGGTGAACTGGAAGACCTGGCGTTCCGGCAAGTGAATCCCGTCGCTTATTCTGCCATCGTGAAGCGCCTCGAAGAGCTGGTGTCGGATGATACGTCGGTGCTCGACCGCATCCGTTCCGATCTCGACACCGTCATGCTTGCTCGCGGCGTGCGTGGCGACCTGCAGGGCAGGATGAAGCGGCCGTATTCGATCTGGCGGAAGCTCGAGAACAAGTCGATCTCGTTCAAGGATCTCGGCGACGTCTTTGCCTACCGCCTGATCGTGAACTCGACAGAGGAATGTTATCAGGCGCTCGGCGCGGCGCACCAGCAATGGGCGGCGCTGTCGGAGAAGTTCAAGGATTACATCTCCGTTCCAAAGCCGAACGGCTATCGCTCGCTTCACACCACCTTCCTCGGCCCCGGCAATCGCCGCGTTGAGCTCCAGATCCGCACGAAGGACATGGAAGCGGTTGCAGAGCGGGGCGTCGCTGCGCACTGGAAATACAAGGACTCGCAATACGGGTTCGATGCCGAAGCTGCGCGTGAAGCTGGCCTCGATGCAGAGGGCGAACTCGTCGAATTCGCCGACATGCTGAAGCATGGCTCAAGCCCCGAGGAATTCCTCGAACACGCCAAGCTGCAGATGTATCGCGACAGCGTTTTCGTGTTCTCCCCGAAAGGCCAGCTGGTTCGTCTGCCGGCCGGCGCAACGCCGCTCGATTTCGCCTATGCCGTCCACACGGAGATCGGCGATACGACTGTTGGCGCGCGTATCAACGGGCAGGAGCGCCCGCTGCGTACCATCCTCGAAAACGGCGATACGGTTGAAATCCTGCGCGGCACGCGCCCCGCTGCGCAACCGCACTGGGAAAGCCTGGCCGTCACGGGTCGCGCCCGCTCCGCCATCCGCCGCCTCACGCGTACGGCTGAGCGGGGCGAGTTCATCGCCATTGGTCATCGCTTGATCGAACATGCGCTACGCCGCATTGGTCTCGATCCGGCCGAGGTTGATGAGAACGAGATGACCGAGCGGACCGGCTTCGAGAAGATCGACGGGCTCGCCGAAGCCGTCGGTCGCGGCCGGCTTTCGACCGCCGACATGCTGGAGAAGGCCTTCCCCGGCCTGGACGATCCGGGCCGTCACACGCCGTCCAGCCCCGATGTCGAAGGCCCCAGCCTTGTCGCCGGTGGCGAAATGACTGCCGGCGTCACCATGCATCTCGCCGAATGCTGCTCGCCCTTGCCCGGCGACCGCATTGTTGGCGTGCTGATCCCCGACCGGGGCATTGAGGTTCACGTCATCGATTGCGCACGTCTGGCCGACTACGAAGACCAGGCCGACCGCTGGCTTGATCTGCGCTGGAAACCCAAGGCCGATTCAGACGTTCTCGCCGTAGGTCGTATCCACGTCACGACGGCCAATCGCCGTGGCGCACTGGCTCTGCTGGCCAAGACGGTGTCCGATGCGCAGGGCAACATCATCAACGTGAAAACGCTGAAGCGCTCACCGGATTTCTTCGACTTCGAATTCGACGTTGAAGTGGAAGACAGCCGCCGTCTTACACAGATCGTTGCGGCGCTTCGTGCGCTTGCGGTCGTCGATTCAGCCGACCGGGTAAAAGGATAGACATGCGTACCTTTATCGCACTCGCGGCTTTCATGATCGCGGCGGCTTGCACGCCTGCGCAGGCGCCTGTCGAGTCGACGCCGGCGCCTGCAGGCCCGGCAGCTGAAGCGCCTTCGGTCGAGCCCGAGCAGATCGTCGCCACGGACGAGGCGTCATGCAAAACGCAGGGTGGCGACTGGCGTCCGGTTTGCCGTATGCAGCAACCCGCCTGCATCACCACTTTCCCGGATGCCGGAAAGGCTTGCACGGACGGGTCGCAATGCGCCGGGGACTGCCTGGCGAGCGCCGAAGGCGGCTTTGCGGCAGGCGGTTCTGCGGCCACCGGCGTATGCGCGTCAGACAATGATCCATGCGGCTGCAAGCAGAAGATCGAGGATGGCAAGGCAACCGCCGCGTTGTGCGCAGACTGAACCCAGAAAATCGCGCCAATCCGTTGAGCCGAGCCAGCTAAGGCGCTACAGCGTGCCCATGAAAACAGAAGACGTTCTCGACGAATTCCGCAAAGTGGGCGCCCTGCTTGAGGGGCACTTCATCCTTTCATCTGGTCGCCGCAGCCCCGTCTTCCTGCAGAAGGCGCTCGTCTTTTCACATCCGAAAACGACCGAACGGCTTTGCGCGGCGTTGGCGCGAAAGCTTGAGGCGGAATTCGGCAGGATCGATGTCGTGGTCGGCCCGGCCGTTGGCGGGTTGATCCCCGGTTACGAAACCGCCCGTGCGCTTGGCTGCCGCTCGATCTACACGGAACGCGAAGGCGGCGTGATGAGCCTGCGCCGCGGCTTCACTGTCGAGCCGACCGACCGCGTCGTCATCGTGGAAGACATCGTCACCACGGGCATCTCGATGCGGGAGACGCTTGAGGCCCTGAAAACCGCCGGCGCGAATGTCATCGGCGCGGCTTGCGTCGTGGACCGTGCGAACGGCAAGGCTGATGTCGGCGGTCTCAAGCTTGTGTCGCTCGCTGCCGTCGATTTTCCAGACTACGACGCCAACGATCTCCCGCCTGAACTTGCCAAGCTGCCGGCGATCAAGCCGGGCAGCCGGGGCCTGAAGTGACCGCCCGCCAGTTTTTCCAACGGTACAGGGTCATGCTCTTTGTCGTGGCAGGGCTGCTGCTCATTTACTCGAACGGCTCGTACCTGACTCAGGTCAGCGGCGTGCCATTCGTGAAGGAGGGCGCCTTCCTGCTGGCGCTCACCACGATCCTGTTTCTCAACATTGCGCTTTTCACGGCCATGTTCGCGAGCATGAAGGCTCGTCGGAAAGCAATGGAAGGCGCGCCGGAATGACGCTCGTCCGCGCTCGCCTCGGTGTGAACATCGATCACATCGCAACCATCCGCAACGCGCGTGGCGGCGTGCATCCCGACCCCGCCAAGGCTGCGGCCCTTGCGCAGGCGGCGGGCGCTGACGGCATCACGATCCACCTGCGCGAAGACCGCCGCCATATCCGTGATCATGATCTGGAAGCCGTGCGCAGCGCCGTGCAGCTTCCGATTAACCTCGAAATGGCGACCACGGAAGAGATGCTTGCCATCGCGACAAACTTTAAGCCGCATGCCGCCTGCCTTGTCCCGGAAAAGCGTGAAGAGCGTACGACCGAGGGCGGCCTCGACGTTGCCCGTCTGCACAATCAGGTCGAACCATTTGTTCGCCGCCTGCGTGATGCCGGCAGCCGGGTGTCGCTGTTCATCGAACCCAGCAAGGCTCAGGTCGATACAGCGGCTGCGATGGGCGCGCCCGTGGTCGAGTTTCACACCGGCAAATATGTCGAGCTTGTTTTCGCGGGCGACAAGGCCGGCGCCGACGAAGAGCTGAAGCGTCTGCAGGAGGCCGCCGCCCACGGTCATGCCAAGGGCATCGAGATCCATGTCGGCCATGGTTTGACCTACGACACGGTTCGCCCCGTTGCGGCGATCCCGGAAGTACGTGAGCTCAACATCGGCCATTTCATCATGGGCGAAGCATTGTTCGTTGGTCTCGAGGCCGCTGTGAAGCGCATGCGTCAGGAAATCGATGTCGCGCGCGGCAATCTGAGTGAAGCGCGGACATGATCATCGGCATTGGCCAGGACATGTGCGATATCCGGCGCATCGAGAAATCGATCGCAGAGTTCGGTGACCGCTTCACGCATCGCGTCTTTACGGAAGTGGAGCGCCGAACAGCTGATCGCCGCAAAGAGCGTGCGCCCACCTATGCCAAGCGTTTCGCCGCCAAGGAGGCCTGCGCCAAGGCGCTCGGCACGGGCGTCCCGCGGCGGGGCGTCCACTGGACTCATATGGGCGTCGTCAACCTGCCGAGCGGCAAGCCGACCTTCGCGCTCACCGGCGGCGCTGCGGAGCGCCTGGCGAAGCTGACGCCTCCGGGCATGACCTGCGTCATCCATCTCACCATTACGGACGAGTATCCCTACGCGCAGGCGCAGGTGGTCATCGAGGCGCTGCCCGCCGGGGCGCAGCCTTGACCCGCCCCAACTCCAGCCACACCGGCAAACGCCGCCGCAACCGCGCGCGCGGATCCGACGCCGCGCCAAGCCTGACCGCTGAAAAGCGCGAAGCCTGTGAAGTCGCCATTGCTTACCGCTTCAAGGACCCGCTTCTGCTCGACCGCGCGATGACCCATCGCAGCGCGACGCAGGGCAAGGCCGTCGCCTGGAGCAATGAACGTCTGGAATTCCTCGGTGATCGCGTGCTCGGGCTGGTTATCGTGGAGGCTCTTCTCGTCCGCTTCCCGGAGCTGCGCGAGGGCGATCTCGCCCCGCGCCTCAATGCGCTGGTCAGCCGCGACACTTGCGCCATCATTGGCTCCGATCTGGGCCTAGGCCAGTACCTGATCGTCGACCATTCCGAACGCGCGACCGGCGGCCCCACCAAGCGCTCGCTGCTCGCCAACGCGGCCGAGGCTGTCATCGGAGCCGTTTACCTCGATGGCGGGCTGAAAGCCGCCGAAAAATTCATTCTCAAGCATTGGGCCGCTCTGCTTAAAGCCAGCAATGACAAGCCCCGTGACCCGAAATCCGCCCTGCAGGAATGGGCTCAGGGCGAGGGCCTGCCCACGCCTACATACCGTCACGACGCTCGCGAGGGTCCTGACCATGCCCCTGTCTTCACCGTCACGGTGCTGATACAGGGCCATGATCCCGTCTCCGGCTCTGGTGCTTCCAAGCAGCACGCCGAACGGGATGCGGCTCAGAAAATGCTGGCCGCAATCGGAGTTCCATCATGACCGACACCCGCGCCGGCTTCACCGCCATCATCGGAGCGCCCAACGCCGGTAAGTCCACGCTCGTGAACCGCCTCGTTGGATCGAAAGTCTCGATCGTCACCCACAAGGTTCAGACGACGCGCTTTCCCATTCGCGGCGTGATGATGCGCAACGACAGCCAGATCGTGCTTGTCGATACCCCCGGAATTTTTGCGCCGAAGCGTCGCCTCGACCGCGCGATGGTGAGATCCGCATGGGATGGGGCAGGCGATGCTGACGCTATTGTCCATTTGATCGACGCCCGCCACTGGACCGGCGCTGGAACGCTACCGGAAAGTGCGGGCGAGTACGAAGGCCCTGAAGAAGACGAAGGCATCATCGCGCGTCTGAAGGAAATCGGCGCCAAGGCAATTCTCGCGCTCAACAAGATTGACCTCGTTGAGCGCTCGGCATTGCTCGCTGCCGCCAAGACGCTGTTCGACACGGGCGTGTATTCAGACGTCGTGATGATCTCGGGTCTCAATGGCGATGGCGTGGACCAGCTCGCAGACATGCTGGCCTCTCGTATGCCGGAGGGGCCTTATCTCTTCCCTGAAGACCAGTCCGCCGACATCCCGGTTCGTCTTCTCGCAGCCGAGGTCACGCGCGAGAAGCTCATGCTGCGCCTCCACCAGGAAATTCCGTATCAGCTCACGGTGGAAACCGAGAACTGGGAGAAGCACGGCAATGGCGCCGTGAAGATCGAGCAGATGATCCACGTCTCGCGCGAGGGGCATCGCAGCATCGTTCTCGGCAAGGGCGGTCAGACGATCAAGGAGATCGGCATGGCGTCCCGCAAGGAACTGACTGAGATCCTGGGCCGTCCGGTACATCTCTTCCTGCGCGTGAAGGTGTCCGAGCGCTGGCAGGACAACCGCGAACGCTACTCCGCCATCGGGCTCGAGTTCGACGTTTAACAAGACGTTTCCAGCTTCGCCGAAATTGCCAGCAGCATCCTGAACGGACTTTAGCGAGTTCGCGCTAAACCCATGTTGCTTAAGGGGCAAACGATGGCGCGTATCGCAAGCAAGGCGGGGGAAACGCGGATCGTTGATCTGCGCGCCAGTCTGCGAGCGGCGCAGGAAAAGCCTCGCTTCGAGAAAGCGCCGCCCCAGCCCAAAAAGCGACCGAAGGGCGAGAGTGTCGATGAGCGCGCCGAAAGAGCCGAGCGTCAGGCTCAGATCCAGCACACAACCTCGCTGCTGAACGGCGGCAATTCCAAGAAGCCTTACGTGCGTATCGGCGAGCGCCCGGAGAAAAAGGGCACGATCGTTGGTCTGCTGTTCCAGCTTGTGTTCGTGGTGGCCGCCGCCGTCGGCGTTGCGTGCGCCATCGACCCCACGCTTGTGCCGCCGGAATGGGCCGCCAAGGGGCACGAATTGCTGGATCAGGGACATAGGCTGATCAAGCCCTATCTGTAGCGCCCCATGCTCCAAGGCCTCGGACACCGCGAACGCCTTGCTCGCCTGCGCCGCGGCTTCCGCAAAAGTAGCGTATCGTCACGAGTGAAGAGGGTGCGCCACCGCATCGGGCAACTAGGGCTCGTGGGCTTCGGCTTCTGCGTCGGAGCATCCACGATGGTGGCATTGGACCGTTTTCAACCCGCCCGCGCGATAAGTGCGTCGGCGCCGTATTACAGCAATTGCCGCGAAGCCATCCAGGATGGCGCCGCGCCAATCTATTACGGTTCACCTTCCTATCGTCTTCCGCTCGATGCGGATCGCGATGGCGTCGCCTGCGAGCCGTATCGCTACTGAGTGGGCTTCGTCAGCACGAACTGGCCGACGTCGATCCGGCCGGTGTTGAAGCCGGCTTCGCAGTAGGCGAGATAGTAAAGCCAGAGCCTGCGGAATTCGTCGTCGAACTTGCCGCCGCGGATCTTGTCCCAAGCCTGTTCGAACCGCTGCGCCCACTCATGCAGTGTACGCGCATAGGATTTCCCGAACATCGTATCGGTCGCGAACATCATTCCGGCTTGTTCGCTATGCTGCTTCAACTTTTCAGCGGAGGGCAGCATCCCGCCCGGAAAGATGTAGTGCTGGATGAAATCCGCACGGCCCAGATAGTCTTCGAAATACTTGTCGTCGATTGTGATGATCTGAAGCGCCGCTCGACCGCCGGGTTTCAGCACCTCGGCGATTTTTGCGAAGTATCCCGGCCAGTAAGCCATGCCGACTGCCTCGAACATTTCGATCGACGCCACAGCATCAAACTGTCCCGTCACGTCGCGATAATCGCGCAGCACGATCTCGACCTGATCGGAAAGCCCAGCATCGGCAATGCGCTTAACGGCATAAGCATGCTGCGCGTCCGAAATGGTGATCGATGTCACACGCGCGCCGAATTCCTTCGCCGCCACTTCGGCAAAGCCGCCCCAGCCCGATCCAATCTCCAGAACCCGATCGCCCGGCTTCAGCTGCAGGTTGCGCGCGATCGAACGATACTTTGCCAGCTGCGCGTCCTGCAGCGGCTGATCAGGTGCAGAGAAGATCGCGGACGAATACGTCATCGTCGGATCAAGCCAGCGCGCATAGAAATCGTTGCCGAGATCATAGTGCGCCAGGATGTTTCGCTTCGAGCCCTTCTTGGTGTTCTTGCGCAGCTTCTTCCTGATATTGGCGAAGAACCGCGCAATCGCGTTGCCGATCGTCAGCTTGCCGGCGTCTTCCCAGTTGGCGTTGAAATACTCGAGCAGCATGGGCAGGTCAGGCGAGTCCACCTTTCCATCCATGAACACTTCCGCGAATCCGATATCGCCGCGCGCCATCACGTGGCGTGCGAACTTCACATCGTGGACAATCAGTTCTGCCGAAGGCCCGGGTTCTTTGCCGGCAAAGCGCAACGTTCGCCCATCGGGCAAAGTGACGTCGAGCTGGCCGCGCGGCATGCGACTCAGGATCATGGCCGTAAGCGTCAGGCTCGCCGGCAGCTTGTCCAGCTTGTGCAGATCAGCGGGGCCGCTGATCGTGAGCACCATCCGTTCCATCCGGGTCATGCGCGTTTCCTGTATTCCTTGGCGGCGCGTCCGGCCGTCTCCTCGGGATTGGTCAGAGTTGTACGCACAGCGCGCTGCTCTGGTTTATCGCGATAGCGAGCGCCTTTCAGGAGCAAGCATAACGCCTGCCAGTGAATTGCGGCCATCACGCCGAGTCCTGATATGGGCATTGTGACGAGCCATTTCAAAATGGCCCCCGTTGTAATGTCAGCCGGCCGAACCGTCAGGCTGGCCACATGGTGGCGGCCATCGCTGCTGATGTTCTCCACGGTCAGGCTCATGCGGTCCTCGCCCGGGAGGAGAGTAAAGCGGTACTCACCGTTCACATCGAAAAAGGGCGATACATGGAAGGCTTTGTCCGCCTTCGCGCGCACGTCAGGTGAGGAGAATGCGCTGACGTAGGAATGCTCTTCGCCGAACGTATTATGTACTTCGTAGATCACCCCCCGCAGGTCGCCGGCTGACCCGTGGCCGTACCAGATCGAGATCGGCGCAAACCCGTAACCCAGCACGCGTGGGAAGGTGACCAGCCGGATCTGACCGCCATCAAGATTGATCCCCGCCTCGGCATAACGCCCCTCGGCCCACGCCCGCAGCGGCACCGCTGCGTTGCGAGCGCCATTGTCGGTCTCGCGGAAGGATATCGCGTTGCCTTTGTTTACGGACAGGAGACGCGACAGCTTTTCGACCTCCGTCAGCCGGTCGATGTCTATTTCCAGCATTGCGATCCGGTGCTTGAACGCGCGCCGAAAGGGCTTCTCACGCACGTGCGCTGTCGCCCCGAACCAGAGGCGGGCAGGGGCCGTCATTGCGCCGCCAGTTGCGGAACAGCCGATATCGGGACGCCACCGAAGGGAGCGTGGACAAGCGTATGACGCTGCTGCGTTGTCGCTTCCCACGGAACTTGTCCGCCCAATGCGAACGCCGCTTCAAGACCTGTACGCAAACCAGCTTCGTGAAAGCCGTCGCCCAGCCAGGATCCGGCAAAGAACAATCCGTCGCGACCTTGTATGCGTTGCACAGAGCGGCGAGCTGCAGCTGACGGCCCATCATACATTGGATGATCGAACTGATAGACGCCAAACGTCTTGTCGAGAGCTGGTTCATGCACCGGGTTGAGAGTCACAAAAACCGGCCGCGACTTGGGCAGCTTCTGCAGACGGTTCATCCAGTAGGAGACGCACACAGTATCGTCTGGCCCCTTCAGCACGTTCCACGATCCCCACGCCATCTGCCGCCTCGGCATCAGGGTGGAGTCGTGGTGGAGATAGGCCGTATTCTGGGAAAATCTAACTGACCCCAGCGCAAGGCGCTGCTCGTCATAGCTGCTGTCCAGCATGCGCCGGGATTCATCGGCATGGCATGACAGGATAACGGCATCGAACGTCTGCGGCGGTTGATCGCGTTCCACAATCTGGATCTTGCCGGGGCCTGCTGGCCGGATCGTCTCGATCTGTGCTCCGGCGTGCAGGTGCGGCCCTAGGTCCGCCAGCAGCTTGTCGACATAACTGCGGCTGCCGCCCGCCACTGTCCGCCAGATCGGGCGAACGAGATGCATCAGTCGATGGTTCTCGAAAAACTGCAGGAAGGAATGCACCGGGTAATCCAGCATCATCTTCTCGGGTGTCGACCAGATCGCAGCGCTCATCGGCAGCAGATAGGCCGTCCTGAACAGCTCCGAGTATCCGTGCCCGTCGAGCCAGTCGCCCAGCGAAGCGTCGGTTGCATTGCCCGAGGTCAGCTCGGCTCGCGCCACATTGTTGAAGTCGACAATCTCGCTAAGCAGCCCACGAAAGTTGGCGTCGAGCGCATTGCGCTTCCAGGCAAAAAGCCCCCAAGGATCAGAACTCCATTCGTATCCCTTGGGGTCCGAGACAGCGAAGCTCATGTCCGTCCAGACGGTTTTCACGTCCAGATGCTGCAACAGGCTGGTGAAGTTCGGATAGTTCGGCCGATTGAAGCAGATGAAACCGATATCGACCGGCATCTTCTGTCCGGTGTGGTTGATATCAACGGTCCAGGCATGGCCGCCGAAGCGCGGCGCCTTGTCGTAGACCACGACATCCGCGTTCTCGCGCAGCGCCCATGCGGCTCCAAGGCCGGCCACGCCTCCTCCAACAACCGCAACGCGTCTGCGACGAGGGATCATGCGGACGTTTCCTGACTCGATGATTTGTAGGCTGCGAGCGCACGCTTGCGCGCGAAGTCATGGTCGATGATCGGCTTGGGATAGGTCTCGCCGAGCGCCACCTTGGCTTCAACAAGAACGGAGTCCGGCGCATCCCACGGTGCGTGAATCCATTTGACCGGCAGCTTCGACAGCTCCGGAACCCAGGCGCTTACATACTCGCCCCTGGGGTCGAATTTTTCGCCCTGCAGCACCGGATTGAACACGCGGAAGTAGGGGGCTGCGTCAGCGCCGGTGCCAGCCGACCACTGCCAGCCATTGGCGTTGTTGGCCTCGTCTGCATCGACCAGCGTATCCCAGAACCACTGTTCACCCTTGCGCCAGTGGACCAGCAGGTCTTTCGCGAAGAACGATGCAACGATCATCCGCACGCGATTGTGCATGAAGCCGGTTGCCCAGAGCTGACGCATGCCAGCGTCAACGATCGGGTACCCCGTCTGTCCGCGCTTCCAGGCTTCCAGCTCTGCTTTAGAGCCTGTCCGCCAGTCGACCTCTTCGAACTGGCGTCGCCAGCTCAGATGTCCCATCTGCGGATCGTGGTAGAGCAGATGATACGAGAAATCGCGCCAAGCCACTTCAGACAGGAATTTCTGGATGTCCTTCGCGGGCGCCTCGCCCGCCTCCTGCGCATGCGTGGCGGCGCGCCAGATCTGATGTGGACTGATCTCGCCAAAGTGCAGGTGAGGGGAAAGGCGCGACGTGTGATTTTCATCCGGCCTGTCGCGGCCAGTCGCATAGCCATCGACCGTCTTCAGGAAATCGCGCAACCGCTTGCGAGCGCCCAGTTCTCCCGGCGTCCATGCCTTTGCCAAACCCGCTGACCAGTCCGGCTTCGAGGGATGCAGGCTCCAGTCCGCAACATCATCCGACTTCACGCCGCCGAATGAAACAAAGGCGCGCGGCTCTGGCGCGGCTTCCGGCATCGCCAGGTTGGCTTGCAGGGCTTTCCAGAACGGGGTGAAGACCTTGTAGTCGCCCCCGGTTCCCGTCTTCATCGCGAATGGTTCGGCTAGCAGCGCTCCGTTGAAGCTCGGCGCTTCAATCCCGTCCGCCTTCAGCGCTTTCTTGATCCGCTCATCGATCTTGCGGGCGGGTCCATAACGCCGGTTCCAGTAGACAGCCTCCGGAGCCGCCTCCTTGACCAGCTTGGCGAGCACGCCCTCGGCCGGACCCTTTCGCAGAACCAGTCGTCCGCCCTTCGCGGCGATCCGCTCGCTGAGCATCTGCAGCGACTTATCGAGCCACCATTTGGAGGCGCCTCCCAGAGGGCGCGCTTCCTTGCTCTCGTCGTCCAGCACATACAGCAGGACAACCGGCTTGCCCGTGGCGTAGGCCGCAGCCAGCCCCGGGTTATCTGCCAGCCGCAGATCGTCGCGAAACCAGAAGATGACAGGCCGGTCGGACAAGACTGCTCGCGCATTTTGAGGGCGTTTCAAGCCTCTCTACGTCTCGCGAGGGAATATGGATCAGCTGGTTCCGACAGCCTTTGCCAAGGCATACGCCTGGTTTCCCGCGGTAATGACTTCATCTGCCGGGCGAATCGTCTCCGGCAGATAATTCACCCCATCAGCCAGCCGCTGGTAGAGCGGGGCGAAGTCATAATCGACGGTCGCGCGGATCAGGTCGTCATAGGACCGGATGACGAAATAGGTCTGCTGGTAGTCGTCGATCCGATAGTCCGTCCGCATCACGCGTTCGAGGTCAAAGCGGATCCTGTTCGGCGAGGGATCGTCCAGCGCGAAGATCGACTCGTCCTTGGACGATGAAATCCCGGCGCCGTAGATTTTGACGCCCTTCGGCGTCTCGATCAGCCCGAACTCCACCGTGTACCAATACAGCGCCGCAAGGTTCTTCAGCTTGCCGAACTTCATCGCCCGCAGGCCGCCCTGGCCATAGGCTTCCATATAGTCGGCAAAGACGGGATTGGTCAGCAGCGGCACGTGACCGAACACGTCGTGGAAGATGTCCGGCTCCTGCAGGTAATCCAGCTGATGCCGTCCACGGATGAACTGCCCCGCTGGAAAGCGCCTGTTGGCTAGATGATTGAAGAACACCTCATCCGGCACCAGCCCCGGTACAGCCACGACCGTGAACCCGGTCCGCGCCTTCAGCTCCTCGTTGATCTCTGCAAAATTGGGAATGCCGCCCCGGTTCAGGTTCAGCGTCTCATGGCCCTTGAGCACCGCCTCATCAGCACGGTCGGCCAGAATGTCCCGCTGCCGCCGGTACAGAAAATCCCAGACGGCATGCTCGTCGGCTGTATAGCCGGCCCAGTTCTGGTCGATGACATAGTCATCGTCCCGTACAACAGCGTGCGTGCTCATGGTCTGTATGTAGGACGCGGCTAGTGCGCCGTCGACGTCCGGATTTTGTACATGCCGTGATCGTCGATCTCGAACATCTCCGGCACCTGTGGATGGTTCACAGGCTCCAGCGCCTCGTCCGGCAGGAGGTTCTGTTCCGAAACGTACGCTACGTAATAGCTCGAATCATTCTCGGCGAGCAGGTGATAGAAGGGCTGGTTCTTCACCGGCCGTATCTCTTCCGGAATGGACGTCCACCATTCTTCCGTGTTCGCGAACTGCGGGTCCACGTCGAAAATGATCCCCCGGAACGGGAAGAAGCGGTGACGGACCTGCTGTCCGATCCCGAATTTGGCTGCCTTGTTGATGTCCATCATGGCCGACGGCGCCCCTCGCCTTGTTTGCCCACAGTATTCCCAGCCAGCCGCAAACGATTCTCAACCGCGCCGATGCGTCAGGATGAGCCCCGCCTGAGCCGTGGGTCCATTTGACTCAAGAATAACAGGCCCGCAACCAAGCATGACAGTAAACCATGCTTCTCGCGTGCCATCGCCTGCGGATCGGGCTATGGGTGTCCCAACAAATTACGGATCGCTCCAATGGCGAAGCCAGCCAATCCCCCCCGGCGCGGGTCGCGCGGGCGGTCCGGCGGCGCGGCGCAGCTCTACGCGGCGCTGGACCTCGGGACCAACAACTGCCGTCTGCTGATAGCAGAGCCGACGCGCGCCGGAGGGCTGCGCGTGGTCGATTCATTTTCCCAGATCGTCACACTGGGCGAGGGGCTCGCGAACAGCGGTCATCTCTCGGAGCGGGCGATGGACCGCGCGATCGAGGCGCTGCGCAAGTGCTCCGACAAGGTGAAGAAGCATCGTCCGGTGCAGACCCGCTACATCGCCACGCAAGCGTGCCGCCAGGCTGCCAACGGCAAGGCGTTCCTCAACGAGGTCCATCGCAAGATCGGCCTGCGCATGGAAACCATCACGCCGAAGGAAGAAGCAAAGTACGCGCTCCTCGGTTCCCTTGATCTGGTTGATCCCACGCACGACTTCGCTCTCGTCATCGATATCGGCGGTGGTTCAACGGAGCTCAGCTGGATCGATGCCAAGTCCGCCGCCGCGCGCGGTGTGAAGGGATGCGCGGTTCGCCCGCCCATTCTCGGCTGGGCCTCGTTTCCCGTCGGCGTGGTTACCCTCAACGACGCATTCACCGATCGCGAACCCGGCTGGTATCCGCGCATGGTCGAGTATGTCAGCGAGCTTCTGCGCGCCAATGACGCCGCCACCCGTTTCGGTCCGCTCTTCCGCGCTGGGCGCGGCCAGCTTATCGGCAACTCCGGCACTGTAACCAGCCTTGTCGGCGTCCACATGAAGCTGGACCGTTATGTCCGCTCGATGGTCGATGGCCAGTGGCTCGCCCGAGAAGACGCGATCGCCACGCGTCAGCGTCTGCACGATCTGAGCCCGGAGGAGCGTGCCAAAGAAGGCTGCCTCACAGGCGGTCGCTCCGAACTCATGCTTCCCGGCCTCGCCATCCTCGACGCCATCTGGCAGACGTGGCCGGCTGACCGCCTGCGGGTGGGGGATCGCGGCCTGCGCGAAGGCATCTTGCTGTCGATGGTGCATGGCGCCAAAGGCAGCGGCCAGAAGTCGAACCAGAAACAACGCGGACAACGTGGCCGGGGGCGTGGTCCCTCCAAGCCGCCCTCCGGAGAAGGGGCCGCCGTATGAGCACTGAAGAAGACAGCACAGGCAAACGCCGCTGGAAGGCGCCCGTCGACAGCCGGCCCCAGCCCGGCGGCCGGACCATGGCCAAGAAGGAAAAGGTTCGGAAAAAGACGCTCGGAAAATCGTCCCGCGAATGGGTCGATCGTCAGCTTCACGATCCATACGTCATCCGCGCGCGCGAAGCCGGCTATCGGGCGCGAGCAGCCTACAAGCTGCTGGAGATCGACGAGAAGTTCAAAATTCTCAAGCGCGGTTCGCGCATCATCGACCTTGGTTGCGCGCCGGGCGGATGGCTGCAGGTGGCGTTCGAGAAAGGCGCGGCGAGGATTGCAGGTGTCGATTTGCTGCCGGTCGAGCCTGTCGGCGAAGCTGTCATCTTCATGGGCGACATCGCCGAACCCGGCATGACGGATAGGCTCATCAGGGCGCTGGGCGAAAAGCCGTCTCTCGTTCTGTCAGACATGGCCGCCAACACGTCCGGTCACAAACAGACCGACCACATCCGAACGGTCGGCCTTGCTGAACTCGGCGCCCAGTTCGCAATCGAAAATCTCGCCAGGAACGGCGCCTTCGTCGCCAAGGTCTTTCAAGGCGGCGCGCAAGGCGACCTGCTCGAGCTGCTCAAGGCGAATTTCGACGAAGTGCGTCACTGGAAGCCGCCAGCCAGCCGCCCTGAAAGCCCAGAGACGTTCGTGATCGCGCGTGGGTTTCGCGGCTAGCCGCGCAGGCGTGCCAATGTCGCTGCCGCGTCCCATGTCGCGATCGTCGGCACATGCTCGTGCGCGCCAAGTCCGCTGTCGCCGACGCCTACCGTATACATGCCCTCAGTGCGCAAGTTCGCAATCATTGACGCACCATCCTCGATGCAGATCGCGTGTTCGGGAAAAGCGCCTAGCGCCGCACAGCTGATCCCGTAGATCTCCGCGCTCGGCTTGGGAGCTGCTTCGCGCGGATCAGCGATGTGCTCAACCAGATCAAACAGGGCGAGCCGTTCCAGTACTTCCCGCGAATTCATACTCGCCGAGGCAACGCCAACCCGCAGTCCAAGTTCGCGACATCGTACCAGCGCATCCCGCGCGCCGGTGAAAGCGTCGCCTGGCTTCAGTCCGGCGATCAGTTCCTTGTACCGGGCATTCTTGAACGCCATCACCGCATTTCGCGTAGCTTCGTCCAGCCGAACGCCGGCATGATCCAACAATGCCGCTAGGGAAGTCGCCCGAGGCACGCTCCGCGTTCCTTTCAAGCTTTCTGGCGTAACCTGAAAGCCGAACCGCTCCGCTGCGTCGCGCCACGATTCCTCATGCCGCGCCGAAGTTGACGTCAGCACGCCGTCCAGATCGAAAATGGCGGCAAAGACGCCGTCGGTCATCGGGGAAATCTCTTCGTCAGGTCCAGAGCCATCTAGTCTATGCGCTAGCCAATTGTAGAGTGTCTTTCAGGACTCAAACAGAACTGGGAGGACTACGAATGAGGGCTACTCTGTTAGCGGTGCTCGTTATTGCCGCTTTTGCGGTCACGGCGTGCGATGCGCCCAAGGAACCGGCAGCTCCAGTGGCTGCAGCTCCAGCTGCCGCCGCGCCGCCGCCAGCGCCTGAGCCGGCCCCGGAACCGGCAGCCACCGTGCTGCCCGGCTTGTCCGCCCCCTGGGCCACCGAAGCTGAATGGGTCGCTGCCTGCGTAGCCGCCCAACCGGCAATTCCTGAGAGCGTCTGCACCTGCTCCAGCAAGGCGTTCGTGAAGGAAATCGGCGCGAACGGTCTCTACAACTGGGTCTACGAGTGGTTCATCAACCGGAACGGCATGGGCCAGGCCCGGGGCAAGAACTGGATGGAATCCAACGGCCACGACTCTGCCAAGCAGCAGAAAGTCGCTGACGCCATCCGGAAATGCTACGCCTGATTGACCGGCGCCGCGGCCACACCAGCGGTCGCGGCGCCGATCTGTTTTTGACCCACTTCCCAAGACCCGGGAGAATCGCTAGACGGGTCTATGGAACAGCACCCCCCTTCAATTCGCATCCGCCAGGCCATCACGTTTGACGACGTGCTGCTCGAACCCGGCCCGTCCGAGGTCATTCCGGGCGATGTGGATATCCGCACACGCCTGACGCGCGAGATTTCGCTCAACGTCCCGATCGTCTCCGCCGCCATGGATACGGTTACCGAAACCGCTCTCGCCATCGCGATGGCCCAGTACGGCGGCATCGGCGTTATCCATCGCAACCTGTCGATCGAACAGCAGGCCGAGCAGGTCCGCCAGGTGAAGCGTTTCGAAAGCGGCATGGTGGTGAACCCGATCACGGTTACGCCCGAAGTCACCCTTCGCCAGCTCAAGGTGCTCAAGGAACGTCACCGCATTTCCGGCATTCCGGTGGTGGAAGCGGGCGGCTCTGGCCCCGGCAAGCTCATCGGCATCATCACCAACCGCGATGTCCGCTTTGCCGAGAATGAAAACCAGCCAATCGCAGAACTGATGACGAAAAAGGTCATCACTGTCCGCGAAGGTGTCGATCCCGCTGAAGCGCGCAAGCTGCTTCACAAGCACCGGATCGAGCGCCTGATCGTGGTCGACGAAAACGGCCACATCGTCGGCCTCATCACTGTCAAGGATATGGACAAGCGCGTCGCCAACCCTAACGCCTGCAAGGACGAGCAGGGTCGCCTGCGCGTCGCCGCCGCTTCGACTGTCGGGGATGCGGGCTTCGAACGTAGCCAGGCGCTCATCGACGCTGGCGTGGACGCTCTCGTCATCGACACGGCGCACGGTCACTCGAAAATGGTGCTGATGGCCGTTGAACGCGTGAAGAAGCTTTCCAATCGCGTGCAGGTCATCGCAGGCAACGTCGCAACCGCTGACGGCTGCAAAGCCCTCATCGACGCCGGCGCCGATGCCGTGAAAGTTGGTATTGGCCCGGGTTCAATCTGCACGACGCGCATCGTCGCAGGTGTGGGCGTGCCGCAGCTTACGGCTGTTGCCGATTGCGCAAACGCCGCTCAGAAAACCAACACCCCCGTCATCGCAGACGGCGGCATCAAGTTCTCGGGCGATTTCGCGAAGGCGCTCGCGGGGGGCGCATCCTCCGCCATGATGGGCTCGATGCTCGCTGGCACGGAAGAGGCCCCCGGTGAGGTGTTCCTCTACGAAGGCCGCGCGTACAAGGATTATCGCGGCATGGGCTCGCTCGGCGCCATGGGCCGTGGTTCCGCCGACCGTTACTTCCAGAAAGACGTGCAGCAGCAAAAGCTCGTGCCCGAAGGTATCGAAGGGCAGGTGCCGTTCAAGGGCCCGGTCGGTCCGATCCTTCACCAGATGGCTGGCGGACTGCGCGCGGCGATGGGCTATGTCGGCGCCAAGACCATCGATGAACTGCATCAGAAAGCGAAGTTCATCCAGATCACCGGCGCAGGCCTGCGTGAGTCTCACGTCCACGACGTGAAGATGACCCGCGAAGCCCCCAACTACTCGCTGCCGACGGGCTGAACGAGGCCGTAGTCGGCGTCATTCGATCCAGTGAACCAATCGCGGGCGGGACGCTCTCGAAGCTGCTGGTCTGGCTTTTCACACGGCCTCGGCATCGCCGCCATGGACTGGAGTTGGCCCAATGCATGCCGTCGAAACTTTCGAGATTGTTCTGACACTCCTGGCGCTCGTGCTCGCCTTGCACTGGCTGGCGCTCAAACTGAAGCTGCCGCCAGCCACCGTTCTTCTCGTAGGCGGAGGCGCGCTTGCTTTCGTACCGGGCCTGCCTCCCATCGCGCTGGATCCGGAACTCGCGCTGGTGCTTTTCTTGCCGCCGATGCTTGTCGATGGCGCGTTCTATACGCCGTTGGTGCGCTTCCGTAGGCAATTGCCGGGAATTCTGTCGCTAGCGATCGGTGCGGTCGTTTTCACAACGCTGGCCGTTGGCGTCGTGACGCACTGGCTTGTGCCCGAACTGCCGTGGGCGGCCTGTTTTGCGCTCGGTGCGATCGTGTCGCCGCCGGACGCGGTTTCTGCGCGCGCAGTGTTGAAGGGCGTTCGTCTGCCACGCCGCCTCACAACCTTGCTTGAAGGTGAGAGTCTGCTGAACGACGCGACCGGCCTGATCCTCTTCCGGTTCGCCGTCGCTGCGACCCTTAGCGGGACGTTCAACGCCACAGAGGCATTGCAAGGGTTCGCCATACTCGCGATCGGCGGCGTAATCGTCGGCTTCGTGGTGGGCGCGGCGTGGGTATTTGTTGTCAAACGGTTGCAGGATCGCATGCTGACGATCTGCTCAACCGTGCTTCTCTGTTGGGTCGCGTATTTTGCCGGAGAAGCTGTCCATGTCTCCGGCGTTATCGCCACGGTTGTCGCTGGCCTTGTCCAGGGCTGGTATCAGCACACGGTCTTGTCGGCCGCGGCCCGGCTGCAGGGTGGATCAACATCGCAGACGACCGGCTTTATTCTCGAAGCGCTTGTTTTCATCCTGATCGGCTTCTCGCTGCGCGGTGTGATTGAAAGAATGGGCATCGAGGTCATCTCCACGTCGATGTTGCTTGCGGTGCTTGGCGTTGTGATCACCGTCGCGCTGGCGCGTTTCGTCTGGGTGTTTGGCTCCGACGGAATTCTTGCGTTGGGCCGCAGTATGGGAGTGGCACGGGCGCGCCCGATGGGCTGGCGACAGGCCATCGTTCTGAGCTGGGCCGGCATGCGCGGCGTCGTTACTCTGGCCATCCCGCTAACGCTTCCGCTCGACATGCCAGGCCGCGATCTGATGCTGGTCTGCGCGTTCGCTGTGATCTTCGCGACGGTCATCCTGCAAGGTTCCAGTCTGGGCTGGCTGATCGACAAGGTTCGTCCGATCGATGACGAGCCGCCGGCCCCGGTGAGCATGGCAGGCGCCGAAACAGCAATGACGCGCGCCAAGTCTGCGGTCGTCGAAAAACTCGCTCATGGCCCGGATGGCGAAGTCATCCACCCCGTCCTGCTAGAGCTGCACCGAAGGCGCCTCGAATTCATGGAGGGCTACGAGAAGGACGCGGCCAGCACCATGGAAAATCTGCAACCATCCTTCGACGTGTCGCTTGCCGCGCATGCCGCCGCCCGAGCGGAGCTCTTGCGGCTTCATCGCGCGGGTCAGATCGAAGACGACGTCCTCCACAACCTCGAGCGCGATCTGGATGTGGAAGAAATGCAGATCATCTTCCAGCGGGGCGACTAGTGCCTGCCTCCGTTAATGTAGGGCCGCGCAAAGTTAGGAGTGCAGGCCTTCAATTTGTCACGCGACGCATGCTAGCAAGATGTGGGGGCGTAACAGCGAGGACGCCATGTTCGCCTTTATCGCCCACGCCGAAGCCGATCAGGCTGCGGCCGACGATCTCAAGGCCTTCCTGAAGACACGTGGTCTCGTTGCCGAAACGGAAACAGGTGCTCGTGGTTTCCGGCATCTCCAGGCAACCGACGTCGTTATTGCACTGTGGTCGCAGAAGAGCGTGTTCGGTACGCGCCGCATGCTGATGGAAAAACGCATGCTGGATGCGTGGGCTGATGGCCGCCTCGTTCTGGTCAAGCTCGACCACGGCATACTCCCTGTCGGCCTGCGCGATCTCACCGCCATCGACGCCAGCTTCGAGAGTGGCCGCAAGCTCGCCTTCTGGCCGCAGGTCGAACGTGCGGCGCGCGAGATCATCAACCGCGCGCTGGCGGAGCGCAGCGACAGGTTCTGGTCAGCCCCTCCGCCACCCAGGCCCGACAGGTCCAGCGGCGGCAATGGCGGCGGAATATTCGGCTCCCGCAAGAAGGAGGCATCGGCCCCATCAGTGGCCGCTATCGAAACCGCGCCTGCGCCACAGGCGCCTCCCGCCGCCGAACTCGAAGCCGCTCCCCTGCCGCCCAGCGTCGTCTTCATTTCCTATGCCCATGTCGACGCCGCCGCCGTGGAGCCGGTCGTTTCCGCCGTGAAGGATGCCGGGCGTGCAGTCTGGATAGACAAGGGCGGCATCAGCCCCGGTGAAAACTGGGCGGGCGAGATCGTGCGCGGGATCAAGAGCGCAACCGGTGTCATGGTGATGTGCAGCCCCAGTGCTTTCGAAAGCGACCACATCAAGCGCGAAGTCTATCTGGCCGACCGCTACAAAAAGCGCATGCTCCCGGTCTTCATCGCAGACGCCACGCCGCCGGAGGATTTCGAATACTTCTTCGCCGGCGTCCAATGGCTGGAACTGTTCAAACTCCCGGAAGCCGACCGTTCGGAGGCAATCGGAAAGGCATTGGCGGCGGTCTAGCCTCGGCAGGCCGGCCCGGCTAAGAGGGCCGCATGAAAGATCAGCTCTTTATTCTTGCCGCGCCTTTCGGGGACGGCGGCTTCGAATGGTACTGCAACGACTGCGCGACCCTTGAGGGCGCGCTCATGGTGAATCCGCACTGGAACGACCGTGTTGACGTTCGCCGTGTCGCCTTCCCGCGTCCGCGCAAGGAACTGGTCGAACTGGTCGGGCCTGACTGGCAGGGTCTGCCCATGCTGGTGATGGACAAGGATCGCGCTCCCGGCGACGCCGTCATCGTTGGTGACTATGCGATCCTGCAAGACGTCCGCGCTATCGGCCGCGCACTCACCTCCCGCCATGGCGGGGCAGGTCCGCATCCATGAGAGACGGCGGAAAAATCCAGGCGACCATCGAAGTCCTGCGTGACGTTCTCGAACGCCGCACGCCGGTCAAGGATGCGGTGCGCGACTGGGGTAAGCGTTCCCGTTTCGCCGGCTCGCGTGACCGAGCGTGGATCTCCGGTCTCGTTGTCGATGCGCTCCGCCGCAAGAACTCGATCGAACATGCAATGGAAGCCACCGGCGCCCGCGCCCTCGCTCTGGGCGCGCTGAAACATGCCTGGGGCTGGGACGTCCGCAAGATCGAGGAAGCGCTCAAGGACGAGCACGCGCCTCCGCCGCTTCAGGGCAAAGAGCGCGAAAACCTCCTCCTCGCGCCCGATCCTTCCGCGCCTCCGCACATTCAGGGCGACTATCCCGAATGGCTCGCGCCTCATCTGCAGCGCGCTTTCGGCCCCGATGCCGTGCCGGAGGCGATGGCGATGGCCAGCCGCGCGCCCATCGATCTGCGCGTCAACACGCTGAAGTCCGATCCCGAAAAAGCCGGCCGCGCGCTTGAAGGCGTGAAAGCCCGGCAGATGCCCGAACTGAAGAACGGCTTCCGCATTCCTGCGCCCGACGCCATCGAACGCGGCGAGGCCGTCGAAGCGATTCCCGCCTATTCCAAAGGCTGGGTCGAGGTGCAGGACATGGGCAGCCAAATTGCAGCTGCTGCAAGCTGCGCCGCGCCCGGTGAACAGGTGCTCGACTACTGCGCGGGCGGTGGCGGCAAGACCATCGCCATGGCCGCGATGATGCAGAACAAGGGTCAGATCTTCGCGCACGACATCGATGGCCGCCGTCTCTCCGCCCTCATCCCGCGCATGGACCGCGCCAGCATCCGCAACGTGCAACTGCGCCATCCAAAAGAGAACGCATCCGTCGAAGACCTCACTTCGGCGATGGATCTGGTGATGATCGACAGTCCCTGCACGGGCGTCGGCACGTGGCGCCGCAAGCCAGACGCCAAATGGCGCGTCACGCCGAGCGCGCTGGAGAAACGCATGCAGGATCAGGCCGTGATCCTCCGCACAGCCTGCAACTACGTGAAGCCTGGCGGTCGCCTCGTCTATGTGACGTGCTCCTTCCTGATGGAAGAAAACGAAGATCAGTTCGCCAGCTTCCTCGCCGACCGCAACGACTTCAAAGCTGAAGACGCGGCCGAAGCCGCGATCAAGTCCGGCCAGCTCACCGAAGCCGGCGCCAAACTCGTCCGCAAATGCCGCCGCCCCGACGGCTCCGTCCGTCTCACGCCCCGCACCGCCGGCACTGACGGCTTCTACATGGCCGTGATGCGGAGGGCAGGGTGACCGAGTGGTTCGACGCTGAAGGCGATCCGCTCCCCGACGCAGCGGAACTGAAGCCCGATCGTCTCCGCTGGCTTGTGGTCTTCCTGATCTCGGCTGGCTTCGTCGCCATCGCCGCCTGGCTCGGGCCCAATGAAGACCCGGTGCTCTTCTGGGGCGCAGGGGGCTTCTTCCTGCTCTGCGCGCTGATCGCCGCGCCGCTGATGTTCGGCGTCGGCTCCAGCCTCAGCCTTGACCGCGAGGGCTTCTCCTGCAGAACCCTGTTCCGCACCTTCCGGCGCGAGTGGCGGGAATGCTCGGTATTCTACCCCGTCAGCACCGGCTTCCGTAAATATGTCGGCTTCTCGGCTCAGCAGGACGAAGCCGCCCACCCGAACATGGCCGCCGCCAACCGGGCCCTGATCGGCGCATCCGGCATGCTGCCCGATACTTTCGGCCTTACGGCGGACGACCTGTCCGACTTCATGAACCGCTTTCGCGCCCGGGCGCTGGGCCTTCCCGGCCCCGAGCCTGTGGAAGACGCCTGAAATCTGCGTCCGCCGCATTGACGGCCCGGCCGAAGCCCTTCTATTTCCGCCATGGCGAGCAACACCCCGAATCCAGCACATGAACGCGTCCTGATTGTCGATTTCGGCAGTCAGGTGACCCAGCTAATCGCGCGCCGTCTCAGGGAAATGGGCGTCTTCTGCGAGGTTCACCCCTACAACCGGGCCGAAGCGGTCATCGCCGCGGGGTTCAATCCCAAAGCGGTTATCTTCTCCGGCGGCCCCGCCAGCGTCACCACTGAGAAGTCGCCGCGCGCTCCGCAAGCCGCATTTGATCTCGGCGTCCCAATCCTCGCCATCTGCTACGGCCAGCAGACGATGGCCGTGCAGCTCGGCGGTACGGTCGAAGGCGGCCACGCCGCCGAATTCGGCCGTGCCGATGTCGAAATCAAACACGCCAGCCCGCTGTTCGAAGGCTTCTGGGAAGTCGGCAAGCGCTATCCCGTCTGGATGAGCCATGGCGACCGCGTTACGCAATTGCCCGATGGCTTCCAGGTTGTCGGCACATCAGAGAACGCACCCTTTGCGATCGCGGTCGATGAGAAGCGCCGCTACTACACCACCATGTTCCACCCCGAAGTGGTTCACACGCCGGATGGCGCGAAGTTGCTCGAGAATTTCGTCAAGAAGATCGCCGGCATGAAGGGCGACTGGACCATGGCTGCTCTCCGCGCCGAGCAGGTTCAGAAAATCCGCGCGCAAGTCGGAACGGGCAGGGTGATCTGTGGTCTCTCAGGCGGCGTTGATTCATCCGTCGCTGCCGTTCTGATCCACGAAGCCATCGGCGACCAGCTCACCTGCGTGTTCGTCGACACCGGCCTGATGCGCGCCAATGAAGCCGACGAAGTCGTGAAGCTCTTCCGCGGCCACTACAACATTCCCCTCGTTCACGTCGATGCGGGCGGCGAATTCCTCGGCGGTCTCGCCGGCGTCAGCGATCCGGAGACGAAACGCAAATTCATCGGCAAGACCTTCGTCGAAATCTTCGAGCGTGAAGCCAAGAAGATCGGTGGCGCAGGCTTTCTCGCGCAGGGCACGCTCTATCCCGACGTGATCGAGAGCGTCTCCTTCGACGGCGGTCCATCCGTCACCATCAAGTCCCACCACAATGTCGGCGGCCTGCCCGAGCGCATGAACATGAAGCTCGTCGAACCGCTTCGTGAGTTGTTCAAGGACGAGGTCCGCGAACTCGGCCGCGAGCTTGGCCTTCCGCCCGCCTTCGTCGGTCGTCACCCATTCCCTGGTCCTGGCCTCGCCATCCGCATTCCCGGCGAGATCACGCCAGAGCGCGTCGCGATCCTTCAGAAAGCCGATGCCATCTATCTCGAGGAGATCCGCAAGGCTGGCCTCTACGACAAGATCTGGCAGGCCTTCGCCGTGCTGCTCCCTGTTCGCTCCGTCGGCGTTATGGGCGATGCGCGCACCTACGAGTCCGTCCTCGCCCTTCGCGCCGTCACATCCACGGATGGCATGACCGCCGACTTCTACCAATTCGACATGAACTTCCTCGGCCGAACTGCAACGCGCATCATCAATGAAGTGAAGGGCGTCAGTCGCGTCGTCTACGACGTGACCAGCAAACCGCCCGGCACGATCGAGTGGGAATGATTCAGCGCTCTTCGGGAACGTTCGCTAACTATCGGCGCTCCCACCTAGCGACCTGAAAATCCACTAGAAATCCATCGACATCTATCGCCACCGATCGCCGAGCAGCGTGTCGGCTTGGCGGACAGCGCGACGGTACAACGAGGAAGGCGTTTGCCTTTCAGGCCACGTACCGTCGAGCCCCTTTCCCGTCGTTTCCGCACGCTTTGGACAAAATAAACTTCAAATCCAAGCGGGTAGGTGTGATGTGACGGTGTTTTGGCTGACGGTATTTCGGCCCCTGATCTGATGCCTGTCCGCGCCTCAAAGGAGCGGAAAATGTTGACCGACACAGCACTCAAGAATCTGAAATCAAAGGACAAAACCTACAAAATTACTGATCGCGACGGTATGTATGTCCAAGTGAAGCCGAGCGGCAGGATCGTGTTCCGTCTCGACTACCGGCTGCATGGTAGGCGAGAGACCCTCACGATCGGCCAGTATGGTCGTGACGGGATCACGCTGCTCGAGGCCCGCGAACGGTGCATTGAAGCTCGTAGGGCCGTGAAGGCGGGTCAGTCGCCCGCTCAGGAAAAGCAACGCGAGAAGAGACGCCTTTCGGATTCCCGGACATTAGGGGAGTGGGGAGACCAGTACTTCCGGGAAGCTAAGATGGCGCAATCCACCAGGGATATGCGCAGGCACATCTATGATCGCGATATCGCCCCGACCTGGAAGAACCGGCTCATGTCCGAGATCACGCCCGATGATCTCAGGGCTCTTTGTAACAAGGTCAAAGGGCGTGGGGCGCCTGCAACGGCGATCCATGTCCGGGACATTGCGAAGCAGATCTTCGTCTTTGCTGTCCTGATGGGCGAAAAACTACAAAATCCAGCCGATGCGGTCGCCCCGTCCTCGATCGCCACCTTCGAGGTTAGGGACAGGGCACTGTCGCCGAGTGAGATCAGGATCGCATTCAGGCTTATCGAGCGCGTCGCGACAATGCCGACTATCCGTTTGGGTCTGCGGCTGATCCTGCTGACGATGGTCCGTAAAACCGAGCTCATTGAAGCGACGTGGGACGAGTTTGATTTCGAGAACCGGGTCTGGAGCATTGGCAAGGAGCGCATGAAGAAAGCCAAGCCGCACAACGTCTACCTCTCCGACCAAGTGATCGACATCCTGATTGCGCTGAAAACATGCGCTGGAAACTCGAGATACGTTCTTCCTTCGCGATACGATGCCGATGAACCAATGTGCCGGATTGTGTTCAATCGCATCACGACCGCCATCGCCAAACTTGCTAAAGACGATGAGCTGCCGCTTGCGCCATTCACTGTGCACGACCTGCGGCGCACTGCGTCGACCTTGCTAAACGAAGTCGGCTTCAACAGCGACTGGATAGAAAAGGCTCTGGCCCACGAACACAATCGCACCGTTCGCGGCGTCTACAACAAGGCAGAGTATGAGCCTCAGCGCCGGCACATGCTTCAGGAGTGGGCCAACATGGTCGATGCCTGGATCGCAGGTGAGAAGTACAATGCGGTATTCATGCCGCCGCCTATCGAGCTTATAGCTCACGATCCACACGCTTAGACACGAACAGGACGTGACCGACGCCGCCGCACATCGGGATGCGGCGGCGTCATTTGCTCAGTCTCCTCGCGTTTCTTTCGAAGCCAGCAGTTGACCTCCTTCAAATCCCAAACCGGACAACGCGGCGTGAGATAGAACCGCTTGGGGAACTCTCCGCGCTGTTCCATTTCATAGACCGTCGTGTTGGCGAGAGGCACGAGTTCGCGAAGCTGATCGCGGCGAATGACGGGACGAGCGTCGACAAGTTCGACAGGGAGTGTGGACAGCATATGCGGCTCCTGGGTTGAGACACGCATGCTGCCGACTTCAGACCGTGTGGGAACAGGTCGGGAAATCTTCGGAAACGGTCGGAAATTTCAAAAAGCGCCCGGATCGCTTTGCTCAGGAGGTTGCGACCTACTCACGCGATGCAGGAGACTTAGCAATCTGCTCGGTTCGAGAGGCGTCCGCGGGGGGCCCCATACTTGAACTCATATAGAACCATGGTGACGGCGCCGGGGGGTATATGCGAGTCATGTTCGAGTGAGGTATCCTTACTGAATTGCTCCCGAAACCATGGCCCAGGGCCGCATTGGCCAGCGATGGACGCAGTTGTTAAAGCGTTTCCGGTGCTTTCCCAAAGATTCTGGGCAGGCAGAGAAACTAGGTCGAGCATTTCCTCTCTGCCGGGCAGGCGGTTAGACTGGAAATTGTGGGAAACGGCTGGAAGTGCTTCCGGAGGGGTTGGCAATGGTTCCAACGTCTCAACGTCTAACCAGTCTAGGCGGCGAACTCGCTTCTATCGTTAACGTCCCCAAGCAATGGGCATCTCATCGTGCTGAGCTCACTACAATGCGCTTGAGTCCGGCTTGACCGTACGTCGTAGTAGGATCAACAATATACTTCAATGCGCCGACTTTGGTTCGCTCTTCTGCTCGTTGCCTCGCTCGCGCTTAGCGCGACGGCGAGCGCGTGGGCGGCGCAAGCGTGCCCCTATAAGCAAGCCGCGGCATCTGCGGTCGCGCATGATTGCTGCCCGGACCAGCAGGCGAAATCCAAGCCCACTGACCACCACGGCAAGACAATCGATTGCCACCTGGGACAATCGTGCCGGGCCTCGCATGCCGTCGAGCCCTTTGTGCCAGCCCTGACAGTCGCGCACGTGGAAACTGTTGAGCCGGCCGTGCTGCGCGACCAGCAAGCGCCGCCTCAGTCGATCCCATCGGGTCTCTGGCGGCCTCCGCGCACTGTGTGACGAGCTGAGTCGCAACGCGCCATTCGCGCGTCGCAATCCATCAAATCGATAAGTGGACATCACATGCGTCGAGCATGGCTATTGTCCTGCGCTGTCGGCAGTGCGCCGGCCGCGTGGGCGGACCCCGTCACCTATGCGCAGGCGATTGAGCGCGCAGCAGGGGCATCTCCAACAGTTGAAGCGCAAAAGGCTGCCTTGGACAGCGCTAGGCAATCTGTTCGCCCTGCAGGACAGTTGCCGGATCCTCAGTTGGCGCTGGGTATCGAAAACGTTCCCGTAAGCGGGGCCGACCGGTTCAGGCTCAACCGCGACGAGATGACGATGGCGAGCATCGGCATCATGCAGGATGTGCCGAGCAATGCGACAAGGCGGGCCCGGGAAGGGGTGGCTCAGGCCGAAGTGCGAGCTTCGGAGGCTTCCATCGGGATCGCGCGGTTGGAAGCACGGCTCGCAGCAGCCAATGCGTGGATCGATCTCTATTTTGCGCAGGCTAAGCTTGCGGCGCTGAAAGCTCTGGAAGGTGACGCCACGAGCCTCGACCGCGCCATTGTTGCAGCGGTCGGCGCGGGCGGCTCGTCGTCGGATCAGGCGCTGGCTGCGAAGCTTGCAATCGCGCGGCTGCAGGACCGCATCGCCAGCGCCCAAGCTGAGATGGGAATGGCGCGCGCCGAGCTCGAACGCTGGATTGGGTCGATCGGATCGGATGGCGTTGGGGCATCAGCTCCAGTGTTCGATGTCGCCCCCGTAGCGCTGCGGGCGCATGTCGAACACCATGTGGAGTTGGCGGGATCGGAGGCGGATGTCGGGCGGGCAAAGGCGGCTCTGGAGATGGCACGGGCGGCGCGCGATCCGGACTGGTCATGGTCGCTCATGTACGGCCGGCGCGATGAGGACCTCGGCGACATGGTCTCGTTCGGACTGAAGTTCAGCCTGCCGCTCTTCCAGTCGGATCGGCAAACGCCGCTGATCGATGCTCGCCAGGCAGATGTCCGGCAGGCAGGTTTTGTGCGCGATGCAACACTGCGCGAGCATCTGGCAATGCTGGAATCGAAGTTGGCGGAGTATGCAAGTCTCCAACAGCGCCTTACTCGCCTTCGCGACGTCGTTGCGCCGCTCGCTGTTAAGCGCGAAGAGATCGCGCTCGCAGGGCAGGCAGCTGGCACGGGATCGCTGGAAAGAGTGTTCGCCATGCGACTCGAAGCCCGGGAGGTTGATCTCGACAGGCTTGAGCTCGAACGACAGCTCCTCCGCACCGGCGCCTATCTGACACTTGAATACGGGGAGGGCGCGTAGTGACACGCCAACACGCGCTCCTGGGAGCGGGCTTTCTTGCGGTCGTTGCAGTCGTTGGCTTGATCGGCTTCTGGCTGGGTCGCCAGCAGCCATCCGCTTCGCCTCAGAGCGAGGTGCTCTACTGGTACGATCCGATGGTTCCCGACACGCATTTCGACAAGCCAGGCAAATCGCCCTTCATGGATATGGAGCTGGTGCCGCGTTATGCGGGCGAGCGGGAAGCGGCTTCAGGTGTCGCTATCAGTCCGGGCGTTGTCCAGAACCTCGGCATCCGTCTCGCACCGGTCGAGCGAACCTCCGGCGGCGCGACCACGCGCGCTTCGGGCATGCTCGTCTTCAACGACCGCGCGCTTGCGACCGTGCAGGCCAAGCAGGAGGGCTTCGTTGATCGCAGTCACGGCAGGGCGGTGGGCGATATCGTTCAGGCCGGAGATCCTCTGGTCGATGTCCGCGTACCCGCATGGAGCGGCGCGATCGCAGAA
>Ga0116178_10000371_pt1 | contig 40564 bp, 39 predicted proteins | sample AD_STIC12_MetaG_FD_89880 | JGI IMG/M metagenome (GOLD analysis project Ga0116178, IMG submission 89880) | Active sludge microbial communities of municipal wastewater-treating anaerobic digesters from USA - AD_STIC12_MetaG | ecosystem: Engineered > Bioreactor > Anaerobic > Digestate | place: USA...
AGCCAACTAAATAATGGCCGGATTTATTGTTTTAATGGCACCGGCCAGTATTCGGGGATCGTCTAATGGTAGGACTCCAGGTTTTGGTCCTGGCTATCGGGGTTCGAATCCCTGTCCCCGAGCAAATAAAAGAAGTGGACAAAATCCACTTCTTTTATTTGCTTTGGAATAATAGGGATTCGAACGGGTGGCAAGTTGAGCGAGAAGCGAAGCCGGAAGGCAAGCGCCAAAGCGAAACTTTTAGCTAATCCGAGCTGGCGCAGGATTAGCGGCCACCTAGGACAGAGTAAACCGCCCCGTTTTCTGCGGGCGGTTTACGCCGTAAATCCCTGTCCCCGAGAAAATACAAAGAGAGACCGTCAAAACGGCCTCTCTTTGTATTTTTCTTGGATAAAGAAATGATTCGAACCGGCAGAAGCGAGATATGAGCAAAATTGGAAAATTTTGCGAATAAATCGAGCGTAGCTGAATGCGACTAAAGGAGTAATCAGCTCTGCCGAGGACAAAGAGGCGAGCCGCTATTTGGCGGCGAGGCGATGCGTAAATCCCTGTCCCCAAGCAATAAATAAATCTCCATAGATGTGTATATAGATATCTATGGAGGTTTATTGTTTAAAAACTTTTTAGTTTCCATTGGCTTTACATTCCTCGCCAGATATGAAAAAATACAAATTATACTGCCCGGACAAATAAATTTCATTTTAAAACCACTTATGAAAATTTTAGTTACCGGCGGCGCCGGTTTTGTCGGCTCCCATCTCTGCCAAAAATTATTGGCGCAGGGGAATGAAGTGATTTGCCTGGATAATTTTCAAACTTCCAGCAAAGAAAATATCCAAAATCTACTTACCAACCCGAAGTTTACCTTTATTCTTCACGATGTTACTGTTCCTTTGGAAATTAAAGTTGACCAAATTTACAATTTAGCTTGCCCGGCCTCGCCGATTCATTATCAATTGGAGCCGGTCAAAACCGTCAAAACCTCGGTTTTGGGAGCAATCAACATGTTGGAATTAGCCAAAAACAATCAGGCGCAAATTTTGCAAGCTTCCACGTCAGAAGTTTACGGCGACCCCCATATCCACCCCCAAACCGAGACTTATTGGGGCAATGTCAACTGCCTTGGCTTGCGGGCCTGTTATGACGAGGGCAAGCGTTGCGCCGAGACTTTATTTTTTGATTATCATCGCCAGTTCAAAGTTGCTATCCGGGTCATTAGGATTTTCAATACCTATGGTCCCCAAATGGCGGAAAACGACGGCCGGGTAGTGTCTAATTTTATCATTCAGGCCCTTAAAAACGAACCCCTGACCATTTTTGGCCAGGGTAATCAAACCAGATCGTTCCAATACATTGATGACCTAATTGCCGGAATGACTAAAATGATGAATAACGACCAAGATTTTATCGGACCGGTCAATCTTGGCAATCCGGCCGAATTTACCATTAAAGAATTGGCGGAATTGGTTCTTAAATTAATTCCCCAAAGCGCCAGTCAGATTGTCTATCAGCCCTTACCCGAGGACGATCCCCGGCAACGGCGGCCAGACATTGCTTTGGCCCAAAAAAAATTAAATTGGGCGCCGCAAATCAAGTTGGAAGACGGGCTTAAGGCGACCATTGAATATTTTAAGGAGAAATTAAAAAACATTAATCCTTAAAGCCGTTTGACTTATTCTTGGTTGTTGATTAATATTAAGCCAGTTAATTAGACAACTCAGACAACCACGAAGGAGGGACGTTATGGATTGTCGCGCCGATCAATGCGGGAAAGATTTTGCCGATTGCAACGGTCAAATTGACTGCTCACAGAAAAAATTTATCCCTACTCCCTGCCGAGGATTATTGGCAATTCATCCCTGCGCTCGCTGTGGCTTGTTCCACTGGGCGATCAATGGGATGCCCGTTTACAATCGGCTGGGGGATTATTACTTGTTTTGGCAAGACGGCCAAATTGTGGACGAAAACGGCAATCCCGTTTCTCTTGATTTTCTTTAACTCGAATATTGAAAGCTTAGCCGAGAATGGTTTCTCGGCTTTTTTAATTGGCGTTGGCCAGGGTGTTGCCGCTAAGCAAATTCTGGATAATGGAATTCCTTTGAGTCAAAGAATAGCAGTGCAGGGCAATAATTATTTGTTCGTTTTTCTTGATGGCGGCATTACGCTGGGCCTCCACTAGATAGCCGGTTTTAGCGGCAATCGGTCCCATGGCCAACAGACTAGTATTGCGATTATTGACCAGCACCCTTCGGCCGGTGCCGTCGGCCTGCCGGACATAAAAATTATAATTATTGGCCATCGTGGCATCATTGATTCTTGGGTCAGCAAAGGCAGTGGCGGCGATTTTGGCAAATTCTGTAGCGGTGGAGACATTGTCAGCTGACAAACCGCTCATTTCCACAAATCTGGTTTTTATCAGGCCCAGAGCCCTGGCTTGGTCATTCATTTTTTGGACAAATTCTTCCCGACTTAGGCCGCTATTATCAACCAGAATAACCGAGGCTTGATTGGACGAAGCTGAGAGCATTGCCAACCATAAGTCGCTGATTTTAATCTGATCGCCGACTTTTAAATCTATTTCACTGGTCGTACCGCAGGTTTGCAGGGTGCAAGGGTAATTAATCTGATTGGGAGTGATGGTAATTTTTTTATCCCAGTCGGGATTGGTATCTAAAAACACCAGAGCAGTCATCAGCTTAGTTAAGGACGCTAACGGCAGAACCACTTCACCATTACTGACTGACAAAAGATTGGCGCCGTCGTATTGAGCATAAGCAACACCCCGAAAGGCTGAATCATAAGTTAATTTGCTTGCTACTGGTGATAATGTTTTCAGCGGTAATTGTTTTAAGGTAGCGGTGTTAACTAAAGCGCCGATCACCCGGCCAATTTTATAAAATTGTTCAAAGTGCTTAATCTGATACATAATCCCATCCGCTTTATTGAGAAAAAAAACCTGGCCAGAATCGGCAGGAGAAATAATTATTTGACCGGCGTATTTTTTTAATAATGAAGCGGGGGTAGTTTGTTTTCTATTAACGGCCAACTGGGAAAATTCTCCTGCCTCAGGAGTGAGCCCCAGCTGACTAATAAGCAACGATAAATCTTCATCACTAGCCAAAAGCCAGCGTTCTTGACTGGTGGGGTGGATATACCACAATTTATGCCCGCTATCGCTTTGAATGGCCAGACGACCCAATAATTTATTAGCCGAATAAGTTTTGGCGGCCGCGTTTAAGGGCGCTAGAGGTAGAACAAAAAAGACCAATAATACCGCCAGAATAATAATTTTTTTCATTTGATTTTTTAATATTTTCTTCATTTTAACATATTATTGACAACCGGGCAAAATTTACTCTTTACAAAAATCATTTACTTTTATCGCTAAAACCGAGATAATAAATAAAGGATCAGTTTAGATATTTTCTTTTTAAAAATTAAATTACCCAATTTATGGAGCAAAGAGCAAAAACTATCACTATTATAATCATTGGCTTGATAATAATTGCGCTGGGAATATTTGTTTTTATCAAAATTAATTATACTGAGCCGACTCAAAATAGCCCATTGAACAACAACGGGGAGGGGATTGTCGGCGCCGACGCGGACGAGCATGGCTGTATTGCTTCGGCTGGCTATCTTTGGTGCGCCGCCAAGCAAAAATGCCTTCGGCCGTTTGAGGAATTCTGCCCGGAGGCGGCCAGAATTATTGTTGAAGAAATAGAAAGCGCCAGCGGCGTAAAACTGATCGGCCCGACCGAAACTAGCTTTAATTGGCTGGTCGGAGAGGCGACCGCCCAGGCTGACGCAAAAATAACCGGCGTGGAATATTCGGCCACGGGTATTAATTGGGCTGATTACCAAAAAATAGAAAAATATCTTAATGACAATATTGGTCCGGACCCTAACAATATCGTCGATGGCCAAACCGCCGGCTTGCGCGGCTATTACACTAGCTATATGGCTTGTCAACTTAATTTTTTCCGGCCAGAGTCTCCCCATAACCAACCCGCCAACGACGAACTGACAATTTATTTCCGCTGTGGATTTTTCAACCCCAACAATACTTTTATCCTATTGGCCGAACAAAAAATCAAAGAAAAATTGGCCGCAAAATACAATCAGGCTATTAACGAGATAAAAGTCAATATTCTCCGCTATGATGAAAATCATCTTGTTGGCGGAATTGATTTGGCATCGAAGGCTGAGGGCGGCCAGGGTATGTTCTTGGCAGTCAAAGACAATTCCGACTGGAAATTGGTTTATGACGGCAATGGCAGTGTTGATTGTGATAAAATCAAAAATGACTGGGGTTTTTCTAGCGATCTACTCAAGCCGGAGTTCTGTGACTAATGGCGTCTAGTTTAATAAAGCCAAATCATAAAAGATCCAGACAAAATGAAACTAAAGATTTTATTAATTATAATAATTGTTTTCTGTATTGCCGTAGTTGGCATTTATTTATCTGGGGCTGTTTTAAAAGAACGATTTTTCCGACCGGTGACAACCACTTCGCCGCCCCAAAACGCCAGTCAACCGGAACAAAGCGCGGAAAGTCTTGCTGTTGTTGTCAGTAATTTGGAAATCCCCTGGGAAGTGGCTTTTTTACCCGCCGGCCAAATGCTCCTTACTGAACGGCCGGGCAATTTATATCTAAGAGAATCGGGCAATAAATTGGCCATCGAAGGAGTGACCGCGGCGGGTGAAGGGGGACTATTGGGGATAGCTATTCATCCTGATTTTAGCAATAATAAATTTATTTATTTATATTTGACTACCCGGCAAAACGGCCAAATCGTCAATCGAGTCGATCGTTATAAATTTGACGGTCAAATTTTATCCGCTAGAACAGAAATAATCGGCAAGCTTCCCGGCGCCAGTTATCATAACGGCGGCCGAATCGCTTTTGGTCCGGATGGCATGCTCTATATCACTACTGGTGACGCCGAGAATAGCAGTTTAGCTCAAGACATTAACTCTTTGGCTGGCAAAATTTTGAGAATTAAAGATGACGGTTCCATACCGGAAGATAATCCTTTCGCTAATGCGGTTTACAGTTATGGCCATCGCAACCCGCAGGGTTTGGCCTGGGATGATCAAAACCGGCTCTGGGCAACCGAACACGGCCGTTCCGGAACACAATCTGGATTTGATGAAATAAATCTAATCGAACCGGGCGCTAATTATGGCTGGCCGCTTATCCAGGGAGATGAAGAACAAGAGGGAATGCGACAACCAATTGCTCATTCTGGACCAAATGAGACTTGGGCGCCGGCTGGCCTGCTTTTTTACCGGGGCCGATTTTTTTTCACCGGCTTAAGGGGCCAAGCTCTTTATGAGGCGGTCTTAGACGAAAATAAAATTACGGTTATTCGCCGGCATTTTAATGGCCAATGGGGCCGCCTAAGAGCGCTCACCCTGGGGCCAGACGGCTTTTTTTATGTCTCTACCAGCAATCGCGACGGTCGGGGCAATATTAATTTGGGTGATGATAAAATTATAAAAATCAATCCGACTATTTTTGAAATAAATACCTAAACCAATGATGTCAATCGGCTTAATTGTCTTATTGGTAGTGGTGGTGGCCGCAGCGATTATTATGGGAATCAGAGAAGACAAAAATAAACCATAATTTCTCGCCATTTTTCTATTATCAATTTGCTCAAGCTGGATTTATTGGCAAAATCCAGTTATAATAGTTAATAATGGATAATGGAAAATTAGCCAAAAATACCACCCTATTTAGCATTGCCTTGGCCACCCAAAAGGCCTTGTCTTTTATTTATTTTATCTTTTTTGCCAGGATTATCGGGGTGGAAAATACCGGCAAATTGTCTTTTGCCCTGAGCTTCACCACTATTTTTGCCATGTTAATGGATTTTGGATTAAGCCAGGTGTTAATCAGGGAAAGCGCTCGAGACAAAAAAGCAGCGGAAAAATATCTGGCCAACACTCTCGGCTGGAAATTGCTTCTTTCATTGATTATCTACGGAGCTATTATTTTGATAATCAACTGGCTGAATTATCCGCCGCTTACCAAACAATTAGTGTATATTGCTGCCATAGTCATGCTGATTGATTCTTTCGCTTTGAGTTTTTTCTCTATTCTAAGGGGTTATCAAGATCTCAAATTCGAAAGTCTGGGGGTAATCCTTAATCAGGGAGCGGTGATGATTTGCGGCTTTATTGTTCTATGGCTCAACTGGGGACTATTGGCGCTAATCAGCGTCTATTTAATTGGTAGCGGTCTTAATTTGTTAATTTCTTATTCCGCCCTGAAATTTAAATACCGCCTACCCTTTAAGATTAATTTTAATTTTCAATTTTTCAAAACCATGCTGGTCCTGGCCCTGCCATTTGGCATCGCCGCTTTTTTTATTCGGATTTATTCAACTATCGACACTATTCTCTTGTCCAAATTGGCTGATGACCGAGCAGTCGGCTTATACAGCGTCGCTTATAAAATCACTTTTGCCCTGCAATTTATTGGGGTGGCTTTTTCGGCCAGCATTTATCCGGCCTTTTGCCATTATTACGCCAACGCCAAAGAATTATTAAGCAAAACCTTTGTCAAATCACTCCACTATCTGTTACTTTTGTCTCTGCCGATTTCTATCGGCGCCATTCTAATGGCCGATAAATTAATCGGTCCGATTTTCGGGACCGAATACGCCCCGGCCGGACCAGCGCTTCAATTAATGATGGCCGCCTTAGTGTTTATTTTTTTGTCTTTTCCTGTTGGGGCCTTGCTCAACGCCTGCAATAAACAAACCAGAAACACCATCAATCTGGCTATCGTGGCTATTTTTAGCGTCATTGCCAATTTAATTCTAATTCCTCTCTGGAGTTATGTCGGTTCGGCATTAGCCACTTTACTGAGTTATGGCCTGCTCTTGTTCTTGGGAATATCGGTCGCCCGCCAGATTGTCGACTACAACAAAAAATATCTGTGGCTGGTTTTATTGAAAGTGTCAACGAGCGGTCTAGTGATGGCGTTAATTGTCGGACTATTAAAACAATGGCTGCATTTTATTTTTGTCATACCGATTGGCGCCCTTGTTTATTTGATAATGATAGTTTTAACTCAGGCGATTACCAGGGCCGACATTAGCCAGCTGAAAATATTATTGAAAAAATAAATGCTCAGTGTTATTATTCCCACCTACAATCGAGTCCGCCATCTCCCCCTGGCTTTAGCCAGTTTGGCCCGACAGACTATTACTAAAGATAGTTTTGAGGTCCTGGTGATTGATGACGGCAGTAGTGACAACACTGCTGAAACAGTCAAAAATTATTCGGAGCTGAAAGTAAAATACTTTCACCAAAACCACTTGGGAGTCTCAGCCGCCAGAAATTTTGGCATCGAAAAAGCCACCGGCGATATTCTGGTATTTTTTGATGATGATGCCGTTGCCGACAAAAATTGGCTGGAAGAAATAGAAAAAATAATGCGACAAGAGGATATTATTACCGGCCAAGTAAAGCCCCTAAGAGAAAACCTTTGGAAATATTTCGCCCCTCATTATTATCAAGGAGAGATTCCGCTGGAATCAACCGTGTTATTGGAGGGGAATTGTGCTTTAAAAAGGGCGGTGTTTGAAAAAATCGGCGGCTTTGATTCAAATTTGGATTATGGCCACGAAGGTGAAGAATTTATTTTTCGAGCTAAGAAAAATTATCGAATAATGTACTATCCGCAAATGATTATTTACCATAATTATGCCTTTGGTTTTATTAATTATTTAAAAAAACAATTTAAATTCGGGGAAAAAGCGGCTTATTTAAAAACCATCGGCCACCGCCAAAAAAATGTCAGCTCAGCCAACCAATTATTGGAAAAATCGTCTTTAGCGACCAAAATAATTGTCAAACTACTGGCCAAAATTGGCTCACTGGCCCATTGGGCTGGCTGGATTGTTGGCGCTTTGAAATATAAAAAATATGATTAGTGTAATTATACCGGTGTATAACGCCGTCCCAACAATTGAAAACTGTTTAGCTAGCCTCTTAGGGCAAACGAAGACCGAGTTGGAAATAATCGCTGTTAATGACGGCTCAACCGACAATTCCGGAGCAATTCTGGCAAAATATCAGGACAAAATAACAATTTTAAACCAAGAAAATTATGGCGCTCCGACGGCTAGAAATCGCGGATTTGAAGCAAGTCGGGGAGAGTATGTGATCTTCTGCGACGCCGACATAATAATAAAACCGAATATGTTGGTGTTAATGGAACAAAAATTGACAGAAAATCCAACGGCCGCTTATGTTTACAGTTCGTTCAAATTCGGTTTTAAGACTTTTAAACTGTGGCCGTTTGACCCGGCTAAATTGAAAAAAATGCCTTATATTCATACCAGTTCGCTAATCCGGCGAGAATTTTTTCCCGGCTTTGACGAAAACTTAAAAAAATTTCAAGACTGGGACTTGTGGTTGACGATTTTGGAAAGGGGCGGCCAGGGAATATGGCTCGACCAATCCTTATTTTCAATTAAATCCGGTGGCACTATGAGCGCTTGGCTGCCTAAAATATTTTATCAACTTCCTTGGCTAAAGAAAGTCAAAGCCTATCGTCAAGCGGAACGAATAATTAAAATCAAGCATAATTTATTATGATACGCCTACAAAAATTTTTGGCCGAGGCCGGCATTGCTTCTCGACGAAAATGTGAACAATTAATCACCGCTGGCAAAATCAAAGTAAACGGCCAAATTATATCCGAACTGGGATATAAAATAGACGAACACCAAGATCGAGTAGAATATCGAGGTAAGCCGGTAAAACCGGCCAGCGGAAAAATTTATTTGGCGATCAATAAGCCCCCGGGTTATATCTGCAGCGCTTCCACTAGCCAAGGAAAATCTGTTTTAGAATTAGTAGATATTAAAGAAAGGATTTATTCGGTCGGCCGACTGGATAAAGATTCAACCGGACTACTGCTATTAACTAATGATGGTGAATTTGCCAACAAGATCAGCCATCCGCGCCATGGAGCGGAAAAGGAATATTTAGTTTTATTGGATAAAAAATTTCAGCCGGCTGATAGCTTGAAATTGGCGGCTGGTATGATGTTAGACGGCAAAAAACTACAACCGATAAAAACCGCGGCCATTAACGGCCTTAAAATAAAATTAATTTTGCATGAGGGAGTCAACCGAGAGATTCGCCGATTATTGGGACGGCTCGGCTACCGTGTTATCAATCTGACTAGAATCAGAATCGGCCGTTTGTCATTGGGTCGTTTAAAAACCGGCCAATGGAAAAAAATAACACCAGAACAAATATGAAACCGGATTTATCAATTGTAATTGTTTCCTGGCAGGTAAAGGATTTGTTGAAGAAATGTCTAAAATCAATCGAACAAGCCGGAAAGAATTTATCAATCGAAACCTGGCTGGTGGACAACGCTTCTAGTGACGGCAGTGTCGCTATGGCGCGCCATCTCTTTCCACAAATGAAAGTGATCGCCAACCGACATAATCTGGGCTTTGCTCGAGCCAATAATCAAGCGCTAAGACAAATCAAGTCTGATTATGTTTTGATTTTAAATCCTGATACTGAATTGAGAGAAGACACATTGATAAAATCGCTAAATTTTATGAAGCAAAACCCTCAATGCGGCATTATGGGCTGCCAGATTATCAATCCGGATGGCAGTCTGCAGCCGTCTATCAGGCGATTGCCGACTATCTGGCCGATTTTTTTACTACTTATTAAGGCGCCAAAATTTTTTTCCAAACTTCCGGCTATTGATAAGTATTTGGCTACTGATTTTGATTATACCAAAGAGCAAAAAGTAGAGCAGGTGATGGGCGCTTTTATGGTTATTAAAAAAGAATTATTGGATAAAATCGGCTTATTCGATGAAAAATTTTTTGTCTGGTTTGAGGAAGTTGATCTATGCCGCCGGACGCTAAAAGCCGGCTATCAAATTATCTATAATCCGGAAATATCCATGATTCATTATGGCGGCGCCAGCTTCAATCAACAAAAAACCCTTAACAAACAGTGGCGATTTTTCAAAAGCGCCTTTTATTACTTTATAAAAAAATGGTTCTAGTAATAGTTTTTTTGGCTCTAAGCATTGCTTTCGGTTGGCTATATTTATTCAGTCAGCCGAAATTTTCTTTTGATAAATTATTATTCAGCCTTTGGTCGGCGGCAATTGGCTTCTCCCAGCTGCAATTAAGCCCATATGAATCGCCCTGGACAATAAAATTCTGGCTGATGATAATTTTATTTTTTACTGCTTTTTACTTGACCTACAAATACAGCGGAAAATTGTGGCAAAAAACTATCATCTCCAGCCAAACCGAAACAGCCAGGCCAAAATTATTTTTCATTATTATATTAACATTAAGCGTTCTCAGCTTAATAGCCAATGCCTATATTTTTGCAAGATTCGGCACCCTGCCGATTTTATCCAGCTTGCCGGACAAAATGCGCTTCATTATCAATCGCCAAGTCTTCGGCTTATGGGAATATGCCGCCCTGTTACCGCGAATATTTATTCCCTTGGCTTTTATTTTCCTATTAACCAAAAGAGGCGGTAAATTGACCAAGGCGCTGACAATTTTGGTTGTTGTTATTGGTTTCTTTATCCTAAGCTTATATGCTTCGCGGGCTACCATTATTTTCGCCCTGCTATTATGTTTTTTTTCTTATCTGATTATCAATCGAGAAAAAATAAATTACAAAAAAATAGCCGCAGCCGCGGCGATTATACTGCTATTGGTTATCATAATTTCTATTACTATTCCGGCTCTGCGCCAATATATCACTTATCGCGATTATTACAGCGATATTGATTACCAGCCGTTTACCTATCTGGCTGATTTATCAGACCTAAAAATACCGGATTATTTGGATTTTGTCACTCCGCTATATATCATACCGGCTTTCAATCTGCAAGCAATAATGCGGGGAACGAACTTTTATCAATGGGAAGATTTTTATTGGGGCAGATACAGCTTATCCGTTTTTCCTACTTTCAATCAAATCAAGATACCTTGGAAAGAAATCTTTCTACCCTGGTGGGTAACCGCCACTTTTTTGTTTAATTATTGGGCTGACTGGGGCTGGCTGGGTATAATCGGAGCAGCGATTTTCTGGGGCAGCGGTTTGTCGCTAATATACAATTGGTCGACAAAAAAAACCGGACTGTTGCCGGTATTAATTTTTGCCTATTTCAGTTTTACAGTCATAATGAGTATTTATACCAATTATTTGATGCGTGAGGAATTTTACTTGGATATGGCGCTTATCTTGATCATTGGATTGATTATAGACAGACGGCATTATCCTCGTTCGCCAGTCAAATTATGAAAATATCTTCCCGATAATACTATTATTATCGGATAGAAAAAAAGAAGCCGACTTTTTGTTTTTACCTTCCAGTTGAATAAACGTCGGCAGTAAAGCCTGATTATCACCGGCACCAATCGCCAACTGGCCTTGCCATTGAAAAATCTCGCCGGGCTTCTTGTCTGCTGGTCCAATGTCAACCGGCGGAAATATCTTGACTCGTTGACTGTCAAGTACTGACCAGGCCACCGGCCAAGGATAATAAGCTCGAACCTGCCGGCTGATATTGTCAGCGCTATCTTGCCAATCAATTCGAGCGTCTTCTTTTTTAATTGTTTTACAAAAAGTCGCTTGCTGATGATCTTGGGGTTGCGGCGTCAGTTGGCCAATCAAATATTTTTTTATAGTTTCCACTAGAAGTTTTTTGCCCGCCGTCGCCATAAGCTGATGGAGCGATTCATTGGTTTCATTGCCTGATAAAATCAGTTCTTCTTGGGCCAGGATTGGGCCATGGTCCATTTTTTCGTCCATTAACATAATGGTCACGCCGGAATGGTTTTCGCCGGCCAAAATCGCCGCCTGTACTGGTGAAGCACCTCGATATTTAGGCAGTAGAGAAGGGTGGACATTGATATTGCCTCTGGCAAAAATAGCTAAAATTTCTGGGGGAATAATCAGGCCATAAGCCACTACCACCAGTAAATCGGCGCTCAGAGCTTTTAGCTCATTAATTATTTGGCGGTTGGCTGTTAGTTTTTCCGGCTGAAATATTGCAAAGCCACGACTAGCGGCCCAGACCTTAACCGGCGGGGGAGCGAGTAACTGTTTTCGGCCGGCTGGTTTGTCCGGCTGGGTGATAATAGCAATAATTTCAAAATTCGCGTCCTTAGCTAATTCCGCCAAAAACGGCACCGCAAATTCCGGTGTGCCGGCAAAAATTATTTTGGTTGGCAGGTTAGCCATTGGTCAAAGTCGGTTTTAATTGTTTAGCTTTATCAATAAACAAAACCCCATCCAAATGGTCCAATTCATGCTGAATAATTCTAGCTAACATTTTTCGGGCTTGCAAGGTTTGCCGCTCGCCGTTTTCATCAATGAAGTTAAGCTTAAGCGACCGTGGCCGTTTGACTTCGCCGGCTATACCGGGCACCGACAAACAGCCCTCCTCGCCCCACTCTTTAAAAATTGATTTCTGCACAATAACCGGATTGACCATCACATAATTTTTACCTTCAAAATGAATCGCCACCAACCTGATATTTTTGCCGATTTGCGGCGCGGCCAATCCCACTCCATCGGCCCTAATCATGGTATCAACCATTTCCGAGATAAGGTTCTGCATTTCGGACGAATTTAAATCAGCCACCTCTTGTGACTTTTTCCTTAAAATAGGATTGGGATTGGTAATAATCTTTAACATAAAGACAAACTATAGCATCATAATGACTAAATGTCAACTTATCAATATCTTAGCCTTGAATTATAAACACAACATCACCAACAATAAAAAGACAAAGACATAAATGGGTACGGCGATAATCAAGCCGGCGACAGACATATAGCCGTAAATAGCAAGCGCTCTTTTTAAAAAACTGTCGGAATTGAGCCAGCCCTTATAGCTATGAGTGTCTTGGGGTCTTGTTTGTTGCTCGGGTGTAGGCATATTAAAAAATTATTTGTTAAGATTACGAAAAAATGATAAGATAATTGATAACAAACTTAAGCTTATTGTAATATTTTTATCCAAAATACACAAATGAAAACCAACCAAGGGCTACAAAAAATTGAAGATATCTTAACTGCCAAAATCAATAAGCGGCCACCAGCTTACGAATGGCAAGATTTGGCCTTACGGGTAATCGGCGAACTTAATATTCCAAGTTTTAAACGGGCAGCGGTTTTTAAGGTCTGCAAGGATAATCCCAAGCAAACAATCCTCAAAACCCTCAATGACACCAAAGAATTATGTGAATCAGGGCCCAGGTGGAAATATTTCTTTAAGATTTTATCCAAAGATAAGCTTTCCCGGTCTTGACAAGTTTTAAATAGTTTGCTATTATGATTTTAGCTGGTTGCCTGTCGAGATGTCGACGGCAATCGGGGTCATCTGTCCCTCCTTTTTGGGGCTTGGAAGGGACCGTTTCCCTTCCAAGCAAGGCTCTTTAAGCGGTCTCTAGAGACCGATGCCTTCCTCCCTGCGCCTATCTCTCCCCAGTAAGCGCAGGGCTTCCCCGGGGCGACAATAATATTTGTCGCCCTTTTTTCTTTGTTTTAAAAAACTCCCGCTAAGGGGAGTTAAACCATCAATTGGGGGGCAACCTTAGCGTTAATCCAGTTTAAATTGTCCAACCAAATAACCAACACCAAACGGCGCTTCATAACTGAAAAGTTCAAAATTAAAATTAATATTATTCAAAATACCCAACAAAATAGCAATTGACCGCAAGCCACATTCCGCCGCCCGCTCCAACAACTCCGGATCAAAATTAATAATGCTCTGACTATCGCTATTTTTTAAAAAATCCATTAATTTTTGGTCAAATTCTTTACCGGTCGGGTCAAAAGGCAGGGGAGCATTTTCGGTCAAACAGTGAGATAAATCACCGGAAGCAATCACGGCTATTCTTTGGTCGGAATCAATAATTGTCTCCTTAAGATTTTTCCCGAATTCAAAATGAGCCCGATTATCCAAGAGGGAAAAATAAATCGGAATTAATTTAATATTTTTCAAATGTCGAGCCAAATAAAACAATGGCACGCCGATACCATGGTCTAAAGTCGCTTCTGAGATGATATTAATCGGCGACCGATTAGCCATCTTTTCCTTGTTGGTGGTTATCAAAACAGTGTCACTGGCAAATTCCAACCGGGTGGAAAAATCGCCAAACTGTTCAAAATTTATCTGAAATTTATCGGATAAATTAATCGTAAAATGGTCTGGACTAATTTCTCCGTGAGGCGAAATCACTATTAAAATATCCGGTTTAGCGGCATATAACTCGGTTTCCAACCGTTCAAAGGCCTCTTTGGTTTTGCTAATTTTTTCTAAATTTTCCTTACCCACCGAAGGAATGGCAAGCGGCGGATGGGGAGTGATGGCGGCAAAAACTAAAGACATAGGTAGATATAGTTAAAAGTCAAAAAATTAATAAAGTCAAAAGTCAGCAAAGCTGATTTTTACCAGTCACCAGTAATGGTTTGACCGAGCGGATGAGCGTCTAAAGTCGCTAACGAAACCGTGATTACATTGCTCCATTTATAATTCATCTTTAAAAATATCTCTCCATTAAAAATCGGTAATCTTTTGCCGTCGGAAATGGCATAAACCGTATTGACATTTTTAACCTTAATCAATTCGCCGTCGGGCAAGGTGACCGGATTGCCGGAACGGTATTTTTCCAATTCCGCCGAAGTAGTCGGCTCAATAGTCAGACCCTGAAAGTTAAAATCCAAAATCTCTTTATTGGGCACCAAATGTTTGCGGTTGCTGATAATGTAATAAATTTCTTTGGTCGCCTTGTCCTGGAACAGGGCGCCGGCCGGATAAAGGGTGTATTTGGTGATATTCGGTCCATTCTCATATTCGGCCAATTCGCTATCGGGCACCGCGATCACCTCGTCTTCCATAAAACCAAGTGTTTGAAACACTGCCTGGTTTTCTATTTTTCGCTTGGTGTCGTCAACGATCATAAATATTTCCCCAGCGCTGTTTTTTAGCAAAGAAAAATTATGATATTTGATTGGTGTGCCATCATCATAAGAATTCAAATCATCTTGAGACACTTCTACCACCTTATCTTCATCAAAGCGCGAAGCGAATACTGACGGAGAAACAATTTCCCGCTTTTTGCTATTCTCAATCAGATAAACCTTGCCATCGTGGGCTAAGCGCAATAAAGATCCATCGGGCCATTTTTTGCCGAAATATTTATTCCACAAACTCCAAAATAACTTATTGCCATGAATATGGGGAGTGTAGTTATACAGCCCGGCCGTCGCCGTATTTTTGGGGGTGACGGTCACGCCGTCAATATTATAAATTTTGTTGGGTTGATAATTAAACTCGTGAATGTTATCCATATAATATCTGGTCTGGGCCGCGGCCGAATTAACTTGCTTGTAAAAACCTTGCCAGCGAGAATCACAGCCAGCGCCATCGGGACAGCCGTAGCCGGTCGCCCAATCATACTGGCTCTGCTTGGGGGTGGGGTCGGTCAATAAACTCATTTCTTTCTGGACCAGTACCAGCAGATATTTAGGATTAATCAACCAACGTTGGGCGACTTCATGAAAAGTTTGAACTGCTGTCTTAAATTGACCTTCTTTGTCAATGGTAATATAATTTTTCAAAGTGCCTTCGCGTTTTCCTAAAAATCTTTCAATATCGTCCAAAGTCATACTGCGGTAATTATTCATTTCTGTGTCAGAAATTAAATAATCAGGATCAAACTCAGCAGCTAAAGACGCCTTAGTTAAAATAAAAACTAAAAACAAGGAAATCAGAAAATAATAGCTAAACTTCATGATAAAAAATTAAGTTATTTTTAATAACCAGCTAATTAATTATAACACATTTGATAAAAAACAACAGCTAATTTAAATATTGCCCGGCACCACTTTGGTTAAACCGCAAGATTGGCCGATTTCCCTAGCCGCAAAAATAGTGGCGGCCGGAGTGGGCTTGAAATCGGACATCAAATGAGCCGGATAAAAGGCGCTGATATGCCAGGGCGTATTCGAACCAAGCCGATCAGAGATAAAATGAGCAATTTGCTTTAATTCGGTCGGGGAGTCATTAATATTGGGAATAATTAAAGTGGTTATTTCCAAGTGAACGCCTGACTGCTTCAATTTAACGATATTATCCAAAACCGGCTGAAGTCTGGCGCCGCAAAATTTTTGATAACTATTATCATTAAAAAATTTCAAATCAACATTAATGGCATCTAATAACGGCTCTAGCTCGATTAGTAAATCAGCAGCCAGATAACCGTTGGAGACCCAAATATTTTTTAGTTTCGCCTGTTTTGCCAAAGCCATTGTCGCTAAAGCAAACTCGGCAAAAACTGTCGGCTCGGTATAGGTGTAAGAGATTGAGGGGCAGCCGTTTGCTAGCGCCGCTTGAACCACGGCCGCCGGGGCAGTTTCAGGCGTATTGTCAATTAACGCTTGCCGGGACCGGACCTGGGCAATAGTGGCGTTTTGGCAATAACGACACCGAAAATTGCAGCCCCAACAAGCAAGGGAATAGGTTTTGGTGCCGGGCATAAAAAAACTAAGCGGTTTTTTTTCAATCGGATCGATTTGCTGGGCAATCACTTTGCCGTAATTCAAGGAATAAAAACCGCCGTCAATATTTTTTCTTACTTGACAAAAACCGACTTGATTGGGGCCTACCAAGCAATTATGGTGGCACAAACAGCAGCGAATTCGGCTTTGGCCGGCTGATTTGTAAAAACAGGCTAGTTTCATATAATTTTATTATAAAAAAATAAAAAAAATAAACAACCGTTGGGGTTGTTCGCACGCTAACAAAATAATTTTAAAAAAAGAGGAGGCGGTTGGGTGACCTTCAGGACAACCACCGCCTCCTGGCAGGACCTCTTTTTCCACCTTGGATCTGGCTGTGGGTAGGTAGAGGTGAAAAAAGAGGGGAATGGCAAGAAAACGAAGGAAAGGAGGGAAAGGGGCGGCAAGATTGGTAAAAATAATTGACTGTTTAAATGATGGTTACTTGCCGCCCCCTCTTGATTATCCCTTTTTGCCGCTAACCGGCAAGAAGGGAGGAAAAAGCTTACCCTGGTTGCGGCAAAGTCTTGCCGCAACCAGGAACGCGGTGCTGACTAATGGGGTACGTCAGCTGTTATAATTTTAAAGTAAAAAAAAGCTTCTGTCAAATAAATCAGGCCAATTAAAACCCCTGGTTTATTGATCCTAGTTTTTCTGCTAAAATTAAAAAAATGAGATTAGAACAAACCGACTATTCAACAATCGATTACCCCCAGTTATATAGGGGCAGCAGCAATAGAAAAAAACCGGTTACTCGACTGGCAAAATTTTTTTTATCTCTTGTCTTTGTTGGCCTGATTATAATTATTATTAGCGGCCTCAGCTTAAAATTGGCAATTGGCCCGATAATTAAAAAAGTTGACGGCTTGCCAGGTAACTTTCCAGCTGAATTAGCTTTTTATCAGCTGGAACAAGCCAGCATCACCGTCCAAGACCAGACTAGCCGCCAAAAAATTATCCGCTTAATCGACAAAATGCCCAACTGGCTGATTCAACCACTGATCAAGCGGCTATCCCCGCAATTACAAGAACGGTTAGAACAAATTTTTGGCGACAATCTGGCGGAAACCGCCCCAACCAGTGAAGAACTAAAACAGTTTCTAACCAGCGGTCAACTAGACCGCTTAACCAGCGTTTCCTTATCTTGGAGCGACCTAGAAAAAACCAAAGAAGAATTGACCAGTTATTATAAGGAGAAATTAAACACGGCCGGCTTTAGACTGGAAGAAAAAATTGAAGACTATGAAATAAATCTGGGTTTTTGGAAAAATGATATTTTTGGCAATATTAGCCTGCAGGACCAGCCCCAAAATCTTTATCAGAGCGATGTTAATATGACTATTAATTATTTTAGTCCCGAGTCGTCATGGCAATAAAAATTTTGGGCGTTAAACTCAATCAAGAAACACCAGCCGAAATAAAAAAAATAATCACCGCCTGGCTCAATCAAGAAGCCAGCCGATTGATAGTAACGGTCAATCCGGAATTTGTGGTTGCCGCCCAGCACAATCCAGAATTCCGAGCTGTTTTGAACCGAGCCGATTTAGCGACTTGTGACGGCATTGGTTTAGTTTGGGCGGCCAAGTTATTAACTGGACAAACGATTTTTAGACTGACCGGCGTTGATTTGACCAGTTATTTGCTGACCCTCTCTTCAGTCCAACCCCGGCCCCGCTTATATCTGCTAGGCGGAAGAAAAAATTCCGCCGAACTGATCGCCCGACAATACCCGATGAATGTAGTCGGCGCCAACTCTGAAGTAACACTGGTTTCCGCCCAACGCTTGGAGAATAATGAAGCGGTTATCGACGCGATAAACCACAGTGGCGCCACTGTGCTACTAGTTGCCTTTGGGCAGCAAAAACAGGAGCTATGGTTGGCGAATAATTTAAAAAAAATGCCCCAACTTAAAATTGCCATGGGGGTAGGCGGGACTTTCGATTATCTGTCCGGTCAGGTCAAACGCGCCCCCAGCTGGCTCCGGGCAGCTGGTTTGGAATGGCTGTTTCGACTACTAATTCAACCGCGCCGAATAAAAAGAATTTTCAGAGCGGTAATAGTTTTCAGTTGGCTGGTAATTAAAAAACATTGGCAATCAAATAAAGAAACCAAAAAAATAACCAAACTTTAAATCGTGGACTTTTGCTCAAAAATAAGCTAGGCTTAGTCATATATGTCATTATTCAAACAACCAAAAATTCGTACCCGTTTCGCTCCGAGTCCGACCGGCTATTTGCATGTCGGCGGTCTAAGAACCGCTCTTTATTCCTATCTTTTCGCCAAACAGAAAAAGGGCAAATTTATTTTACGAATTGAAGATACCGACCAGACCCGAGCCGTGTACGGGGCAGTGGAAAACTTATTACAAGCCCTTACCTGGGCCGGTTTGACTGTTGATGAGGGAATTATCGAGAAAAACGGAAAAACCGCTGAAAAGGGCCGTTTTGGGCCGTATAAACAGTCTAAGAGACTTAAAATATACCAAAAATATGCCCAAAAACTGTTAAAAACCGGCCAAGCCTATTATTGTTTTTGTTCACCGTCGCGATTGGAAACTCTTCGCCACCAACAAGAACAAGCCAAGCAACCGACCCGCTACGACGGGCACTGCCGTCACTCGAGCGAGGAAGAAATAAATCAAAAACTGAAAACCAACCAGCCCCGAGTGATCAGAATGAAAGTGCCGGAAAACCAAACGCTGGAATTTACTGATGGGGTAAGGGGCCAACTGACCTTCAACACCAAAGATATTGATGACCAAATTCTGATCAAATCCGACGGCTATCCCACTTACCATTTAGCCAGCGTAGTTGACGACCATTTAATGGGCATCAGTCATATTATTCGGGGAGAGGAGTGGTTGTCATCCACCCCCAAACATATTTTGCTGTATCTGGCCTTAGCCTGGCCAGTGCCGAATTTTGTTCATTTGCCGCTCCTGCTCAACCCGGATAAATCAAAATTATCCAAGCGACAAGGAGATGTGGCGGTCGAGGATTATCGCCGCCAAGGCTATCTGCCGGAAGCTTTAATCAATTTTGTCGCCCTCTTAGGTTGGAATCCGGGCACTGACCAAGAACTATTTTCTCTGGCAGAATTAATAGAAAAATTCAATCTTAATAAAATTAATAAAAGCGGCGCCATCTTTGATCTGAAAAAATTGGATTGGATGAACAGCCAATACCTAAAAAAAATAGCGCCGGCTCGATTTGCCGAATTGGCCAAGCCTTTTCTCCAAAAAAGGTTTCCCCAGTTTGATTTTAACAATCAACAAATTCCTTTAGCTGAAATCTTAGCCCTGGAACAAGCCCGAATCAGCCGGCTCGATCAGCTAGGAACAGAAACTGAGTTTTTCTTTAATGCCGAATTGACCTATCCGCCCGAATTATTGATTTGGAAAAAATCTTCGGCAGCGGCGACGAGAAAAAATTTGACCTTATTAACTGAGCGGCTGGTCAATTGCCCCGAGACAGATTGGACTATTGCCAAACTAGAGGAACAAATCAAACAATTAATTACCGCCAACAATCTGACTAATGGCGAACTGCTGTGGCCGATGCGAGTCGCCTTAACCGGCCAAGCCAAGTCACCGCCGCCATTTGAGGTGGCGATGATTCTGGGTCCAGAACGAACGCTTAAGCGCTTAACTATAGCCAATAAAAAACTGGCCGAATAAAAAATCCCGCCGGTTTGCCGCTTCAACTTATCAAAAAAAGAGACAGACTACTTAAGTCTGTCTCGTTGATTTTAGGATGGCCTCCACCACGAATTGACAAGGCGCAATCTTATCAATACTATCAGCAGGGGGCAATTGCTCCTAATTGGGTAGGAGGCCATAGGGGATCCGCCGACCCTGATTGGATCGGGGTGATGGAGGGCGAAAGAACTTTTTTTATTATACCCCGTAAAAAAAATCTTGTAAAGAATAAATAATATTAAAAGCAATTAAGTTGTCTTGATTTTTCCAATTATTTATGATATAATTAATCTATAGTAAAATTTTCATATTTTATTCTCTGACCCATGCTTGTCGAAAAAATTAAACCCTTAAAATTTCATATTTTAGCGATATTTTTAATGTGGCTGATTATTTCCAGTGGTAGTTTTTTGTTATTTCGAGAAATCCGTGCCGAAGAGGCAGACACTGACGACGGTCCAGATCAAGCCGTAATTACAGATTTAAATCGTCAAATTAAGGAGCAACAGGAAAAACTAGATCAATTAGCAAAAAAAATAGACACCTACAACACCAACATCAAAAATGCCCGTAATGAAAGCGTCAGTCTTAATAATCAGATTTACATTTTGGACAACCAAATCGCCAAAGCGGAGTTGGATATTGAAGCCAAAGAAGGGGAAATCAAGACCACTGAATTGGAAATTGAAAGTGTAGAATTGGAAATTAAAAACAGCGAGAGAAAAATTGAAACCAATAAAGAGCAGCTCTCCGCTTTTATCAGGCGACTGGACCAATATGACCAGAAAAATTATTTGATGGTGTTACTAAGCAATAATTCCTTCTCAGAATTTTTTGACCAAGTCAAATACCTGGAGGGAATTGAGGAAGAAATCCAAGAAACTCTTAATCGGACCCAGGAATTGGTGGAAAAATTAAGCAAACAAAAAGAGGACTTAACCGCCAAAAAAACCCAGTTATCAGAATTGCTTAATAAATTGGAGGAGGAAAAATTAACCCTGGAAAAGCAAAAAGAAACCAAACAATACCTCATCAACCAGACCAGAAGTTCCGAGAAAAAATATCAAAGTCTGGTAACGGATTTGAAAGCTCAGCAAGCCGCCGCCAACAGCGCCGTTGCCAGTCTGGAACGGACCTTAAGGGGCGAATTGGAAAAAAATAGCGGGGGCGAGAAATTAAAATCATTCGGCGAAATTGCAATGATTTGGCCAACGGCCAGCCACCGCATTACCGCCTATTTCCATGACGGCGATTATCCTTTCCGCCAATTATTTGAGCATTCTGGTCTTGACTTGGGAGTCGGCTTGGGCACGCCGGTTAAAGCGGCTGAATCAGGTTATATCGCCAAAGTGGGTATTAACACCCAATGGTACGGCAATTATATTATGATTATCCATAATAATAATTTGGCCACTCTCTATGCCCACTTAAGCAGTGTCAGCGTTAAAACGGATGACTTCGTTTTGAAGGGCCAATTAATTGGTTCGAGCGGTAATACTGGTTTTTCCACTAGTCCGCACTTGCACTTTGAAGTGCGTTCCAATGGTATTCCCGTTAACCCACTAAATTATTTACCCTAAACACCACTCTTAATGTTTGGCTTAAAACCGATAAAATTTCCCCGTGACGAATCGGCCCACCACAATATTATTGAATGGTGGTATTTTAACGGCCACCTCCAGGATAAGAACGGCAAAAAATACGCTTTTATGGACTGCTTGTTCAAAGCCGACGCCAAAAAAATCAACATACCTTTTTTGAAAAAAATTCCTTATCGGGATATTTATTTTGCTCACTCACTGCTGTCGGATTTGAGCCAGCAAAAAACCGAGCGCGAGGTGCAGTATTTAACCTTTTTGTCCCAAGACAGTTTCCAGCGCCCGGAATTGTTTGTTAATTATCGCAATCCCTTGGAGCTAACAAACAATTACACTAACTACGCGATTGAAAAAACCGCCCCCCAAACCTACCGAATAAAAACTCAAAATTTTGATTTGGCTCTAAAATCAACCAAGCCGCCTTTATTGGAAGGCGGGGAGGGACATATCAAAGTTTGTGGTCGAAAAAGTTATTATTATTCCCTCACCAATTTAAGCGCCCATGGTTTAATAAAAACCGACCAGGGTTATTCGACGGTCACTGGCAAGGCCTGGATGGATCATCAATGGGCCGATGTTAGCTACCGCCAAGATTATTGGACCTGGTTTGCTCTTCAATTAACCAACCAAACCGAAATAATGGCCTGCCAATACGTAGACAAGAAAAACCAAGACACCTTGGTCGATATTATTTCTGCTACCGGTCAGCACCGCAGTCCGACTGATTTGATTATTACACCGGGCCAAGAAATATTCCGCAGCAAATTAACCAAAGCCGAATACCCCCTGTCGTGGCTTATTGAAATTCCCTCACAAAAAATAAGCCTCAAAGTTAAAGCGTTAATCAAAGAGCAGGAAATGGTGTTTGGAACAATTAATTATTGGGAGGGACCCTTAGCTGTTTCCGGCTCTATTAATGGCCGGCGGGTGAGGGGACAGGGCTTTGCCGAGTTGGTCGGCTATCCGTCACAATATAATAATCTTTCCTTGGTCAAAACAAAAATAAAAAATATTTTAGATCGAGAAATCCATCGTTCCAAAACAATTTTCCGAAAGAAAAGATTCTTGATATTTTAAAAACAAACAAATTAATATACCAAAGCTTATTGGGGCTAAAAAGGCAAAATAAAAAATCACTGCCAGTGGCAGATGATTTTGCCTAACTGTAAAAATTTACTTTCTTTCTCCGCTATGATATTTACGATGGACTTCTTTTAATTTAGGATTGGTCAAGTGAGTATAGACTTGAGTAGTGACAATATTTTTGTGCCCCAAAAGCTCCTGAACACTGCGCAAATCAGCGCCCTGATTCAATAAATCGGTAGCGTAGCTGTGCCTGAGAGTGTGGGGTGTAGCGTTTACTGGCAAACCGGCTCGGGCCGTGTATTTTTTTACCATTCTTTCAACCGATCTTGGGCTCAATCGGTGATCATCTTTCAAGTCGCCGCTTGGCCGGTAATTTATAAAGAGGGGAGGGAATAGGTCATTTCTGGTCTGTAAATAATTAGCCAACCAAGTCATCGCCCGGCGCGAAAAATAAACTACCCGGCTGGTTCCGCCCTTGCCAAAAATATTAAGCTCATATTCATTTATTTTTCCAAGCACCAAATTATTTTTATCAAAGTGATCAATATTAAGCGACGTTAATTCTGAGACCCGCATACCAGTGGAGAAAAGGACCTCTAATATCGCCCGATCCCTGAGACCATCTTTTTGCGCCATGTCAGGCATGGCCAATAGTTTTTCTATTTGTTCAAATTTTAAAAATTTTATTGATTTATCTTTATCAGTTAATTTGGGTAATTTAACTTTTTCCGCCGGCAAAGACAGGATATCTTTATCAGTAAAATAAGACAGTAGATTCCTAATGGCGATCAGGTAATAGTTCTGGGTGGTTTTTTTAATATACTGGCCCTTGTTATCCTTTTTACGCGACAAATAAAGTCGATAATCCCAAATATGGTCTGAGGTGAGCTCATGGGGCTTAAGCTCGCTTAAATCGCAATTTTTTAGCCAATTAATAAACACCTGCAAAAAATTATGATAATTCTTAGCGGAAACAGGGCTTAAACCCTTTTCCACTTCGCAATAGGCCAAAAAATTGGCAACGTGCTTTATTATCGGGCGGCTGCTTTTTTCCATATTTTAGAGCTTAATCGTCTCTTAATCTATATTATACGACATTAGGATAATTATTAAAAATAATTTATCCACATGTCAAAATAGCCAACTAACTCCCTCCCCCTGCCATAAAAAACTCACTTATAAAATACCTTATCGCCGAAACGGACATCAATATATTCCAACTGATTTTGGTCTTCAACTTTCTCAGTTAAAATCAATAATAGATTATCCAAAGCGACCCGCGGATCGCTGTCAACGGAAAAAATGCCTCGCCAACCCTGTTTAGCCACCAATGCCACCTCCTCCCCGGCTCGGGCCTCATAACCATAAATCGGTACAGGTTTGAGTTTTAACTCTTCATCTAATTTAATCAAAAAATCAACTGCTTTGGCGCTAATGACCTGATCACCAATGGCTAGCGACTGTTCACCAATATTGAGTAAGGGAAACTGCTGCCAGTATTCTTGCGCCTCAGCTTCACTGATCATTGTCGTGACTCTCCCCTCTTCGTCAACAAAATAAAAATTATGCTGATTATAGACTATTAAGAAACTGACTTTTTCCTCAACAATAACCGCCAATTTTTTCCAGCCCTTATTAAGCGTTAAATTATTTAGATTATATTGACTGGTAATCTTTTCCGCCAATAGTCCCCTGTCCATTAATAAGAGGTTGCGTTGAGGCAATAAACGCCAACGCCAAGAATCCAACTGCTGATTAACCAGGGTTTCCAATTCTGATTGGTCAATCATCTTTAGACCGGTGATATCGACCTGCTTAATCTTAAACAAATCACTGTAAACTGCCAGATAAATCAGCAAAATCAAAGCTAAAATCTTTAAGTATAAAAAAACATTAAATCCCCTATTTTGCTGATTAAAATAAGGATTGATAAATTCCTTGGAGTGATAATCCTTTTTAATCTTCATTGCCCGGCTCTGTTGCTTATTGGAAGAATCTCTGATCATTTGACAATTTAACTAAAATTTGATTTGACTTAATTTATTATTTGCGGTATATTATAGACAGTCCTGAATTAGTGTTTGTTAGGGGAAGCCAACCAGGAGAAAGCAGGAGGAAGAATGATGGGAAAAGAGGAAGGCCTGACAAAAGAGCAGGAAGTAATGATAGCCTTGGAGGCTATCAAATACTATGTTGCCTTCGGAGCGCCCAAGGAGCTGGAAAAAGAAATCATCCAGGGCATTGCCCAGGAGCTGGACCGACTAGAAATCTCCGGCAAGGCAGTGCTGCGGGCTATTGCCGAAGTCAAGGCCCGGGACGAAGTCGAGGAAATCTTCGATGAGCTCCAAAATGTCGTCCCTTTTCGAAAAAGGGCTCTCACGCCAAAAATCGTCGGCCAGATGGGAGTCCACACCCTTAAATGCTGCAATAGCTGCGAACACGAAGGCAACTGCCACTGCCAGCCCGAGGAATGCTTACGGGCCAAGCAAAATGGCCGCCGCGTCGCTGCCTCCATTATTGCCGCAAATATCCGGAGAGAACAGCAGCTGGCCAGCCAATAAAGGGCCACTGAACTTATCTCCCAATACGCATTAGTGCGTATTTCTCCCTGAAAGCCTGCTTCGGATATTATCCGAGGTAGGCGCTATTTTTTTACTTCAATTTTTTTGAATCCGGTATATTTTCTTAACACTTTTGGTATCACCACTGAGCCGTCCCGCTCTTGGAATTGTTCCAAAATGGCCGGAAACAGCCGACTAGTGGCCAAACCAGAGGCGTTCAAAGTATGAACAAATTCATTTTTGCCAGTAGCGCCATCCTTGTAACGAATATTGCCGCGGCGCGCTTGATAATCTAAGGCGTTAGAGGCACTGGAAACTTCTTTGTAAGTTTCCATAGACGGTATCCAAACTTCAATATCCATTGTTTTGGCCATCGAGGCGCTGGCATCACCGGCCGCCAATAAAACCGTCTGATAATGAAGGCCCAGGCCTTCCACTAATTTTTCCGCATTTTTGACCAGTTCAGCAAAAGCGGTCCAAGAATCTTCCGGCTTAGTAAATTGAAACATCTCAATTTTATTAAACTGGTGACCCCGGATCATCCCCCGCTCTTCTTTGCGATAGGAACCAGCTTCGCGGCGAAAACAGGCGCTGTAGGCACAATATTTCAAGGGCAAGACACTCTCGTCTAATATTTCCTCACGGTGAAAATTACCCAGCATCATCTCGCTGGTGGCATTTAAACAGGTCTTGTCCTGAGTCCAAAATAAATCCTCTCGAAATTTTGGTAAATGGCCGGAGGTATAGGCAGATTGTTCGGTGAGCAGATACGGCGCCAAAATAAAATCATAACCATTTTTGGTATGAAAATCCAAAAAATAATTAAGTAAGGCCCATTCCAACAGCGCCCCCTTGCCCTTATAAGCCCAAAAGCCAGAGCCAGCGATTTTCACTCCCCTTTCATAATCAATAATATCCAATGACGTGGCAAGCTCTACATGATCCTTCGGTGAAAAATCAAATTGCGGCTTTTGGCCGAATGTCTTGACCACCTGATTGTTTTCCTTGCCACCGGCCACCACGTCTTCGGCTGGCAAATTGGGCAGTTCTGACATGACCGCTTTAAAATCTTCCTCCACCTGACTTAGCTGTTCATCAACCTTCCTTATCTCTTCTCCGACCTTCTTCATTTGTTCGATTACCTCTGGCGTGGGCTTTACTTTGGACTGTTTGTTCCGCTCCGCTTTCAACTCCTCAGTTTTTTGAATTAAATCTCGCCTGGACTCATCGAGCGCCAATACTTTATCCAGTAAAGCATCAATCACTGCCGGCTCAACTCGCTTGATTAATCCCTTCCTAATCCCCTCTTTATCCGCTCTAATTTTATTAATGTCCAACATAAAATAAATTTTTAATTAAAAATTCTAATTTTAAAATTATTTCTCCGGTCGCATAAACGGAAATAAAATCACATCACGAATTGACGGCTGGTCAGTTAAAAGCATCACCAGCCGATCAATCCCCAAACCATAGCCGGCGGTTGGCGGCATTCCATGCTTTAAGGCAGTAATAAAATCCTCGTCCATCGGCATGGCTTCACTATCCCCTCTGTTCAAAAGCTGCACCTGCTCCTTGAGTCGTTCTTCCTGGTCCAAAGGATCATTAAGCTCATCGTAAGCCTTAACCATTTCCGCTCCAGCCACAATCAGTTGAAAAGTGTTGATTAATCTGGGATTATCCTCGTTCCTCTTGGCTAAAGCAATCATTTCCACCGGATAATGAGTCAAAAACACCGGCTGAATAATACCCGGACGGACCACGCGCTTATACAACTGGTCTAACAACACCCCATAATGGCTGCCACCGCTAATGTCAATGTCTTTGAGTTTTTGGCTTTTTATAGCCCGGGACAATTTTTCAAAGTCATTAGCAACGCTAATATCAATCCCTGTTTTTTCTTTGATTAAATCGGCAAATCTGATTCGGGGAATATTTTTAAAATTTAAATTCTGGCCTTGATAAGTAAAGGTATCCTTAAGTCCCAGGGCCTTAAATATTTTTTTCAACAATTCTTCAGTTATTGTCATCAACTTTTCATAATTGGCATAAGCCAAATAAAACTCCAGCATTGTGAACTCGGGATTATGAAACTTGTCGATGCCTTCATTTCTAAAATTTTTACTGATAGTAAACACTTTGTCCAGCCCCCCGACTATCAGTCGTTTGAGATAAAGCTCGGGCGAAATTGACAAATACAAATCAATATCCAAAGCATTTAGGTGTGTTTTAAATGGGGTGGCAGAAGCGCCGCCGTAAATGGCTTGCAGATTCGGCGTTTCCACCTCAATAAACTGCTCCTCTTTGAGATACTTTCTGATGACATCTATTATTTGGGACCGCTGGACAAAAACTTGTTTCACCTCGCGATTGGCAATTAAATCCAAATAGCGCTGGCGATAACGGATTTCCTTATCCTGCAAACCATGCCATTTTTCCGGCAACGGCAGAAGCGCTTTGGCTAATAATTGATATTTTTTGACCAGAACCGATATCTCCCCTTTCTTGGTGGTAAAAATCTCTCCGGCCACGCCAAGGAAATCACCGACATCAAAATGAGCCGTAAAAAAATCAAAATCCTTCTGACCAAGCTCTTGGGTGTTTAAAACGATTTGTAATTGGCCGGAACTGTCTTCCAAGTGACAAAAAACAATTTTGCCCATCACCCGAATAGACATAACCCGACCGGCAGTCTTGATTTTAGCGCCTTGTTTTTGATTTTTGGCCTCTACTAGTGTTTGTTTTTTTTCAAATTGATTGGGGAAAGGATTAGCGCCTGATTTTTTAATATTTTCCAACTTATCCAATCGCGCCTGGTATTCGTCAATAATTGATTTTTCCGCCATAAATTTGAATATTTGATTGATGAATTATAATCTAATTCTACAGGATCAAGCCGATTTTGACAAGAAAAAAGCTGGTTTCCCACTTGGAAAACCAGCTGTAAGAGCAAACTATCTGCTAAGACCGAACTTCTGAACCATGGTCTTTGCAAATAATAGCGCCGCAAGCCCAAAGGCAAAACCTGTCCAAAAATAGTCCAAGAGCCATGGCGATTAGCCCGCCCAAAGCGGTTAATACCGACAGCTGAACAATGGTTGTTTCCGGCGATCGGCAAATAAAATATGCCACTACACCCCCGAGAGTCGCGCTAAAACCGCAATACAACCTCTTCCTGGAATGGACGAATTTAAACAAACCAAACAGGAACAACCAAACGACCGTTAAAAGCAAAACAATAGCCACCCCAATCCAAAAAGCCACATAGAAAGGAAGAAAACAGGCACCCAGAACAAACCACAATAAAGCTGAGAGGTAGGTAAGTTCGGCCGGTTTTAATCCCTTTTTTTTAAGTCTTTCCGCTATTATCCATTCTGATTTATAATCATCATATTCTTTATGGCACCAAGATATTGGCAACCAATATCTTCTGGCTACCTTACCGGCGCCCAAACAAGCCAATACTTCGGTTACCCAAAAAGTAAAAGCAAAAATAGCTAAGCCAAAATAGATAAATAAACATAAAGTTTCTTCTTTCAAAAGCAAGCTATTGGAAGAGCTATAAAGCACCTCGCCTAAGAATTCCGAGATTTTTGATACATACCAGGCAAGCACAATTAACGCCAGATAAAAAAACGGCCGCGGCCGAAGAGCCCAAGATGCGGCTGTTTGAGTTTTTCGCATAAATGGGCTGAATTTTTCTTTCTCCCAACCGCTCAGAGCCATATTGTAACGAATCTTAGAGATTGTCATCGGCATGGCGCGAATAAGATCCAAAAACTCGTAGCTGAGATAACCAGTCGCAAAACCGGCCATAATTCCCAGCAGCCAATATTGCGGCAGAGCCAAAAGCGCCAGCACGCAAACCGCTCCCCCGCTAAAACAAGCCCGGGCGATTTTCCTGCTGTCAATTTTCCGCATTTTACTTCTCCTTCTTTCTTTGTCGGACTTTCCCCTGCCTTGTATTTTGATTATAAGTGCGTTTTAGGTACAAAAGGAATTTCTTCCCTTAATTTATAAATATATCATTTAAATACAAATAAGTCAAACAAAAACACGACCGGAATTTAAGCCGGCCGCAATAAAAAATTATTTTTTCTTTTTGTTCTTTTTCTCGGTTTTTTTATCCCAGAATTTCTCGGCAATCTTGCCACTGGCTTCAATCAAGGGCGGTAGATAGCTGGCGGTTGTTTCCACTTTTTTCTTAACAGTCTCCAAAATCTGGTCAATCAAATTCATCTTTTTCTTCAAGCTTTTGGTAATGGCTTTGGTGTCGCGCAAAATCATCACGAAATAAAAAATACCCCAGGCCGAAGTAATACCGATTAACAGTATAACCAATGACAGTGACAACCAAAGGATGTCTTTTGAGGTGGTAAGCATGGGAGAATATAAATTAATTAATTTCTAACACTTACATCTTTAAAAATTAAGATGTGGAATATAAAAAATAGATAATAAAATTCCAAATTCAAAATTTCAAGCTCCAAATTCATTTATTTGTTATTTGTAATTTTAAATTTATGATTTAATTTACTATCTCACTCTTACATTATATTCCTTTTTTAATTTGACAACAACCTGCTCATGAATTTTTTGCGCCTCGACCAATTCCAAAGTCTTATCTAAGTCGCGGTAAACAATTCTGATAGCCAAGGCTTTATGACCCTCCGGAATATTTTGACCGCGAAAAACCGACAAAAACAGCACTTCCGTAATCAACGGACTGACCTTCTTAACCGTCTTAACCACATCGCCGTAGCTCACCCCGTTACCAATCTCAACTGACAAATCCAGCTCAATTGCCGGAAATTTTGCCAAGGGCTGATAAGACGGGCCAGTCTGAGCCGCCTTAGCCAAACTGGTAAAATCAATCTCCACTAAAGCCACCGCCGATTTAACGCCGAATAATTGTAATGTTTCGCGACTAATCAGACCGCTTTGTCCCAAATCACTACTGGAACCAGAAATAATCCGCCAAACCTGACCGGCCGGCCACATTTTAATTTTTGCTTGATCAGCCGCCAAGGAAAAGTCCTTAATAAACAATTTAGCCAACAGCGCTGCCAGAACGCCTTTAGCGGCCAAAAACAACTCTGTCGCTTCCTGGCCGGATAAGGCCAAACATAATTTCAATTTTTCGTCAGGCAAATTATCAGCCTTATTTTCATAAACTTGGCTTAGTTCAAAAATATTTATCTCTTTAAAATTGTTTTCATTCTCCGCTATTGCCTGCAAGATACCCGGCGCCAATGACTGACGCATATATTCAAAATCCAAATTAAGCGGATTGGTGATTTTGACATGATCACTCGGATCAAAGCCGCAATTTCTTATCAGTTTTTCAGAGATGAAACTATAATTATAATTTTCCGCAAAACCCAAACCAACCAAAATATCCCTGACTTTATCCTCTAATTTAAAAGTTTGGCGGTCGGCAATATCTATCGGAATTTCTCCGGCCGGTAAATTGGCCGGCAGATTGTGGTAGCCATAAATCCGCGCTACCTCTTCAATCAAATCATGCTCGCCCTCAATGTCCCGATCGCGCCAGTAAGGCACTTTGACTTTGAGCTGTTTTTCGCCGCTGACGCTAAAGCCCAAATCCTTGAGAATGCTTTTTATTTGCCCTGATTTAATATCAATACCCAAAATCCTTCGGACATTATCCAACGACAATTTTAACTCTTTGATTTTAAATTTATAACTACACTCATCAAATACCTTGGAAGCCACTTTACCATTAGCCAATTCCGCCGCCAATTCAACTGCCCGCAACAGAGCCGAGCCGGTTCCTGCCGGACTCAAACCCTTCTCAAATAAATTGGAGCTGTCTGAATGCAAATTAAGGACGCGGGCGGTTTTTCTGATTGATATTGGATCGAAATTAGCAGACTCCAAAACAATAGTCTTGGTATCACTAGAAACTGCCGATAACTCACCGCCCATTACGCCGGCAATAGCCACCGGCGCCTTGTTATCGGCAATCACTAGATTGGCCGGTCCCACTTCATAAGTCTTGCCGTCTAAAGCCAAAATTTTTTCTCCCTTCTTGGCATTACGAACAATGATTTCCCGACCGGCTAATTTGTCATAATCAAACACATGCATTGGCTGGCCGAATTCCAATAAAACATAATTGGTAATATCGACCAAATTGTTAATCGGCCGCAGTCCGGCTGATAATAGCCGCTGTTGCAACCAGAGAGGCGAACTATCCACTTTGACGCCAGTCATCACTATGGCCTGGTAGCGCGAACAAAGTTTCGGTTCCTTGACCGCGATTTTTAGAGACGGAGTATGCCCCGTCTCTACGGAAGCAACCTTTAAATTTGGTTTCGGTTCTTGATAGATAAATTTCTCACCCATAATCGCCGCTGCTTCCCGCGCCAAGCCGATGACACTCATTGCATCCGGCCGATTGGAAGTCACTTCAATGTCAAAAATATTGTCTTTGATTGGCATCACTTTTTCAAATGGCAGACCGACCTTAAGATAATCCGGCAGAATATAAATACCGCTATGGTCATCGCCCAGGCCCAATTCCCGCTGACTACACATCATGCCGAAACTGTCCACGCCCCGCAGCTTGACTTCTTTGACTTCCATCTCCCCTACCCTGCCGCCAACCAAAACCACCGGCACTTTTTGCCCGGCTTGAATATTCGGCGCGCCGCAAACTATCTGTAACGGCTCCTTCTCTCCGACCTCTACTTTACAAACATTCAACTTATCGGCGTTTGGATGTTTTTCTATTGCCAAAATTTCGCCAACCACCACTTGGGAAAATTGCGGTTCAATGTGGTGAATAAAATCAACTGTTGGGCCGCTTAACGACAATTGCCGGGCAAAATCAACGGCCGATTTCTTGGTCGCCAAATGCTCTTTAAGCCAATTGTAGGATATATTGAGATTCATATTTTAAAACGATTAGCGTTTAGCAATTAACATTTAGCGATTAAAATAATTATTTGTCATTCTAAACCCCTAAAACTGATTAATCACCCTTAAATCATTCTTATACAACAGCCGGATATCATCAATCGCCAAGCCGGATTTCATCATATAGCACCGCTCCACCCCCCAGCCGAAAGCAAAACCGGAATATTTTTTCTGGTCAATGCCGCCGGCTTTCAAAACATTGGGATGGACCATACCGGCGCCGGCCAACTCCAGCCAGCCCTGCTTGCACAGCTTGCAGCCCTGGCCGCCGCAAACGCCGCAGGAAATATCCACCTCAAAACTCGGCTCGGTGAATTTGAAATGATGCGGCCTTAAGCGGATGGTCCGCTCCGGTCCAAAAAATTTTTTGACAAAATAATCTACCGTGCCCTTGAGATGGGTAATATTGATATCCTTATCAATGACCAGACCTTCAAACTGATGAAACATCGGCACGTGGGACGCATCGATTTGCCGGCGATAAGTTTTGGAAATATTCATCATCCGAATCGGCAGTTTCCCCTTTTCCATTTCCCGAACTTGACCGGAAGAAGTATGGGGTGTCAATATCCGCTGGCCCATTTTCTTGTTGATTGGCTGGCGGTCAATAAAAAAAGTTTCCCATTCGTCGCGGGCCGGATGATCAACCGGCATATTAAGCGCTTCAAATGCATAATAATCCCATTCCACCTCCGGATAGCGCGCCCGCTGAAAGCCGATTGTTTCAAAAATATCGGCGATTTCTCTAATGGCCTGGCTAGCCAGATGCAAATGGCCGATTCGATAAGCTTTGCCCGGCAAAGTATAATCCAAATCAAAACCACCGCCTTGGGGATTGGCTAATTCATTTTTCAATAAACTAATTTTTTCAACAATTTCCAATTTTAGCTTATTGGCGGTTTGACCGAATTGAGCCACTTGCTGCTTGGGCACACCTTTCAACTCTTTCATCAACTCGGTCAACCGACCCCTTTTCCGACCCAAAAATCTATTTTCCAAAGACATTAAATCGGCCGCGGTCTTCACCTCTTTAACGGCGGCAACAAACTCCTGCCTTAAGACCTCAATTTTGTCATTCATAATATTTAATTATAGCGACAAACCGTCCACTCGTCAAACAAAAAATCCCGATAAGTCGGGACTGCCGCCGATCCAGAAATTGGTTTAATCAATCAATAGGACCGGCGAGCGCTCAAAAAGAAAAATTCTAAAATGGTGACGCCTCCGATCAACAGAAGCATACTCCACCAAGTTAATAAATTATTGCCCTGCAAAATCAAAAATACCACCACCAACAAGGCGAAAAAAAACGACTGGCGAAAAGAGATACTGACAATTTTATATTCCAGAGAAAATTTATTAATCAACTTCCGAAAACCAAAACTAATCAGGAAAAAAGTACCCAATAAGGCAAAAAATAAACTTAAATAAAAAATCAAAAACCCCAAAAAATTGGTTTCCAACGGATTGACCTGAAAAAGAACCAATATCCAAGCAGTCCAACAAATCAGGCTGGCGACAATAATGGTTAAAATTAATTGCTTGAGAGTCATAGAATCAAACCGATTGATTAATCTATATTGTTTTTATTATAACACAAATTAGTAAAGATAAAAATATTGCAAACTGAAATCCCGTCCGCCGAGGCGGACGGGATTTAGAGAAAGTTTGTCGCATCGCCGAAAATTCCACATTTTAAAAAAGAAAAGATTTCTTGGTCGTGAATGTTTACGGCAAAACGATGTGAATAACTTTCCCACGAAAAAAATTATAGCAAGGAAAAAAAATAAAAACAATAAAAATTATTTGTCAAGAGGAAAAAATAAATTGAAACTCGTAACTCGTAATCCGTAACTCTAAATGCGTTAATATTTGAAGATATAACAATCCGCCCAGGGCGGATGAAATTGAAAATTTAAAATCTTACTAAACGCTGATCGCTAATAGCTAATAGCTAATCGCTATTATAATCACCCAATCACAAAAGCGGCGCTGATAAATCAGAACCGCTTTTGTGATTTTATAGAATTTAACACTGCCTTTAAAAAGCAGCGCTTAGGGAAAGAAAGTTTTTCTTTTAAAGAATTTATTAAAGAGCCCTTTCCCGTCTAAACCGGCAGTTATTTGTCGGCTTAAATGGAAAGAGGAGATGAAGGAATAAATAAATGATATTATTAATCTTTCATCTCCTCACGTTCGCGCCGGATTGCCTCCTGATAATCAGGGAGGCAATCCGGACAAATGGTATGACTGACCCGCTCAACTAGCGGGTCAATCTTTTTATAAATCCAGTTTCCGTCATCCTGGCGGAAACGTTTGCAGACACAACACTGTACCTGCATATTCCACCCTCCTTTTCTTCCCCCTGATACGAATAAGGCCCAAGCGAGCTAATTCGGCGAATTAAATAATTTATTTTTGGCCGATTGCCGCTTTAAGCCGCCAGCCTTTGGCCGGAAAACCGACCTCGGCAAGTGACAAGCATTGCCTCCTTCGCATCAGGGGGGAGAAAAATTCAAGCATTGAAGCAATGAAATAGAGGATGGCCATTCTTAGCTTGAATAATCAAACCAAGAAGCGGATAATTCCTAACGGCCCGAAAATAATTTTAATATTTGTGACCTGGAATTTTCCTGTGATTATGTCAGCTTGGCCGCTCCGCGAGGCAGGAGTTTAAGCCCGCCAGCAGATATTGGCCGCCAGACACCATTTCCCTCCTCTATTTTATTGCTTCAAATTGGTTTCAAAGCTGTTGTTATAGAGGCGATAAAACCAGATGACTGGGTACCGCCCCTAACAACAGCCTTGAAAATTTGAGTTGTAATTTACTGTTAATATATAATTATATCACATATTAAATTTTTTGTCAATGTTATTTGAGCCAAAAACATTAAAAATAGCTTAAATAAGCCAAATAAAATTATGAATTTTTCCTACTTTTTATAAAGGCAGGAAAAATGACTAAATTGCCTTATATTTTAAAAATAAAGACGGGATCATGCCCCGTCTCTACAAAATATCATATTATATATTTTATCTCCCCTCCAAATATTCGATGTTAGATGTTATTACACACTTCTAAACTCGCAAATATTCTTAAAATCGCAGTAACGACATAATTGACCGGGTTGAGGAGGAAAATCGCCTTTTTTAATTTCTTCAATAATACTGATAATTTTGGTTTTAACTTTATCCAACTCCTTGTCTCGACCCAAAAAAGAAACTTCCGAGTTGTTATCCAGATAATAAAAAACCAACTCCCTCACCTCTTCCTTCATCACCTCCTGAGCGGCCAACTGATAAATTAATAATTGCTCCTTGTCTTCCCAAGACAATTTATCTTTGGGGTTACCGGTTTTATAATCAACAATCCGAATTTGGCCATGAAGATCATCTATTCGATCAATCATTCCTTTAATGATATACTGGCCGCCCTCGCCTATCCGCAAATTGAAAGGATATTCCAAATATCTCACTACCGGCCGGGATTCTTGGTATTTCTGATAAAAAACTTTTAGCGACGCTTCGCCTTTTTGGTAAGTCTGCTCTTTGTTTTTTCGGTCCGGATACCAATCATCGATAAATGATTGTTGATAAATTTCCTTGAGTTCCGCCCAGGAGACCTCCGGTTGTTTGTTTTCACCGCCGAACAAATCAGGCTGGCGACTTGATTTTCTCCTGTTTACCTCCTGAAAAAACTTCTGCAGCGTGAGATGCATACTGCGGCCAAAGGAAAACTGACGCGTGCCTCGAACCGGTATTTTTAAAAGGTGGGCGAATTTGTATTGATAAGGACAATTTTCAAAAGCCCGTAACTGCGTAAAGGAAAATTTTGTCGGCAGCAAATAAGCGGGCGAAGAATCATCGCTCAATAATTTTTCCTTTTGATCCGGGATTATTGCTGGTTGCTTCTTTTCCGCCTGAACGGCCAGCGACAAGCCTATTTCCGACAATTCACTCAAAAATCTGGATATTTTTTTCTTGCGGACGCCGCCATAATCATCGGCCGAAGAAAAATAAAGGCCGTGTTTGGCTCTGGTCATCGCCACGTATAATAAACGCCGCTCCTCCTGCAGATGAACATCGCCTTCCGGCATGATTTCTTTAATCAGGCGAGCCGGCAAATCAATCGACTCGCCCCTAGCAATGGTGGGAAATCTTTTATCCACCAGATTGGGAATAAAAACATATTTAAATTCCAAGCCCTTGGCCGAATGAATGGTCATAATTTTGATGCTATCTGGTCCCTCCTCCTCCCAGTTTTGCGACAGCCCTCCCTCATCGCCTGATTCCAATTCCAATTCCATAAACTCCATAAAATTCTGGAGTGTTTTATTGTCGTTATTTTTCTCAAAATCCTGAATCTTTTTATAAAACTGGTTCAAATAATTGAGTTGCTCGCGATTGTCCCGGCTTTCTTGGTCAGTCAGATTTTTCAAGTATCCGCTTTCATGAAGAAACGATTGAATAATTTCAGTGGTATTTTTTCCGGCCTTGGCCATGCTGCCGTGCTTAGCCAAAAAAGACAATGGCTGCTCAATTTTATCCCTCAAATCTTGAGACAGCCCGGACAAAACGCTTATCTGCCGACAAGATTCATAAAGCGACCAACCCTTTCGATTGGACCAATAATTTAATTCAACCATATCCTGGTGGGCGATGCCCCAAATTGATAAAGATAAAAACCGATACAGGGCCGGACTTTCATGATAATTATCCAACAACTTGAAAAATGCCAAAATATCCAAGACCACTGCTTTACTGTAAAGACCCTTAGAAGCAAAAAATAAATATGGCACCCCGGCCTTTTCCAGGCCATAGGCAAAATCATCGGCGCTGGAATTAGCCCGGACTAAAATGGCAAAATCAGACCATTTTTTATCCTCTTGGGCGTTATAGAGCTCGATAATTTTATTGATTACCAGTGACACCTCATCGGCTAATCGCCGACCGTGAAAATGGGCTATTTCTCCTGCCACCGCCTGGTTAGTCGAAAGTTTTTTGGAAAGTCCTTGATTGCCGACGGCTAATTTCACTTCCAACCGATAAGGATTGTTCTGCTGGATAAATTGATAAGACAAATCCAGAATATTTTGACAACTCCGATAGTTTTGGTTTAGAAAAATCTCTTTAGCCGCGGGGTAGTCATTTTTAAACTGGAGAATATTGGAAATTGAAGCGCCGCGAAACTTATAAATTGACTGGTCGTCATCGCCGACCACCGTAATATTGTTTCCGGGAGCGGCTAATAATTTGATTAATTCATATTGGGCAAAATTGGTGTCCTGAAATTCATCCACCAAGATATATTTAAACTGCTGCCTATATTTTGTCAAAACATTCTTGCGGTCCCTGAATAATTTCAAACAATAATTTATCAAGTCGCCAAAATCCAAGGCGTTGTTATCCAGTAATAACTGCTGATAGAGGTGATAAGCCTCGGCGACTTCTTGTTGTTTTTTGATTGTCTGAGCTAAAATTTCCTGCCAGTCATTTTTAGCCAATTCAAGGCTTTGATCCTCGGGCAGGACTGTTCTAATAAATTCCGCCGAATCGGTGTTCATTTTTAATTCCTCAATATACGCCAAATAATCTTCGGCGGCAATATTTTCATCCTTGGCCCGAGAAAAGTGACGAATCAAGGCGTGAATAAATTTAGTCGGATTGCCTAAGGGACGATAATAATCCAATGGGAATTTATCCAAATTTTGCCGGATTAGCAACCACTGCTGCGTCGTGTTGAGTAGCTGAAAGTCATCGGGCAAACCAATCTCCAACCCATGCTGATGCAAAATTCGCTCGGCAAAAGCATGGAAAGTGGAAATCCATAAATCAACATAGCCGTAAGGCAACAACCGATCAATTCGTTCTTCCATTTCGCCGGCCGCCTTGTCGGTAAACGTGAGGGCCAAAATTTGTTCCGGCCGACAGCGGCCGGAAATGATTAATTGAGCAATCCGGCTGGTGATGACCGTGGTTTTGCCGGTGCCAGCGCCAGCGACAATTAACAACGGCCCCTGATCATGGCTGACTGCCTGCTCCTGCTCCTGATTGAGTTGGGGGAAATTTTGGCTCATAACTTCATCTTAACAAAACCCCCTTAGCGATTCAAGGCAAACTAAATCCTCCTGATCAACAGCGCCAGAAATAAAATTAATGCGCCGCCCCTTTTTTGTTCCGGACCGATCTAATTTGTTCAAAAACACTGTCGGTTTCAGCCGACAGTGTTGGGAAAAATATAAAATAAATAAATTTTAACGCTTGCTCCACTGCGGGGCGCGGCGAGCACGCTTGAGGCCGGGTTTCTTTCTCTCTTTGACTCTCGGATCACGTTTCAAAAAACCTTCCGCTTTCAAAACTGGCCGTAATTTTTCATCCCAAGCAATTAAAGCCCGACTAATGCCGTGCCGGCAAGCCTCGGCCTGGGACACCATTCCCCCGCCCTTAACCATCAACTCAAGATTAACTGTTTTGACTTTATCAACAAGCCGAAGAGCATCCTGACAAATATCCTGCAACCGCTTGGTCGGAAAATATTCAACTAAAGTTTTGCCATTAACCGTCAATTCGCCCTGACCCTTCGGCCAAAACTTCACTCGCGCTAAAGAGGTTTTTCTTGCCCCTTTGGCATAAATATATTGATCTTTTCTGATTTTTGTTGCCTGTTCCATAATTATTTTATTTTGAGTCTTTTAATCATTCCCTCGCGTAATTTATTTTTGGGCAACATTCCATAGACTGCCCGCCTTAAAACTTCGCCTGGATTGTCCCGAAAAACTTCCGCTACTTTTTTGCGTTTTAAGCCGCCTGGATGATTGCTATGCCAAATATATTCTTTACTGGCTAATTTATTGCCGGTAAACTTGATTTGCGCGCAATTTATCACTTCCACAATATCACCAGCGTCAATATGCGGCTGAAAAGTTGGCTTATGTTTGCCCCGCAACAAAATAGCAATTTCTGTCGCCAACCGACCTAGCGGCTGGCCGGCTGCGTCCAATTGCTTAACTTGCCGATCGATTTTTTCCCTTGTTTTTTTCATAAAATTATTCCTTGTCTACTAATTCCAAAATTGCCATCTCCGCGCCGTCGTTTTTGCGAGGCGCAATTTTAACTAGGCGGGTATAACCGCCATTTCTGTTTTTAAACCGCGGACCCAATACTTCAAACAATTTTTTAACGGCATTTTCGATATAAAGCTCCTTAAGCGCTTGCCGACGATGATGCAAACTATCCTCTTTAGCTAGCGTGATTAATTTTTCGACCAGCGGTTTGAGTATTTTGGCTTTCGCTTTGGTGGTTTTAACTTTTTCATAAATCACAAAACTGGTTGCCAAATTTCTCAACATTGCTTCGCGTGGTGCTTTTTTTCTGCCTAAAGTTTTTCCTTTTTTCTGGTGTCTCATAATATATTAAACAAGCGTTTTATTGAAAGATTATTAATCAACTTTTTTAGGACGACCTCTTTTCTTGGGTTTGTCCTCAGCGGCCACCATCTCTTGGGCTATTTCCTCCTCCAATTCCGGCTGAGTCGACACTAATTCTGCTTCAACCGGCTCGGGAATTGCCACTGGCGCCTCCAAATCAACTTCCGGGATTTCTTCCCGGCCGCCTTCCATCAACCAACTGAATTGATTGACTAATATTTCTGCGGCCTTTTGAACGGCGCTTTCCGGATCAATGGTTCCATCCGTTTCAATATCTAAAATAATTTTATCGTAATCAACTTTTTGACCGACTCGAGTAGTGCCCACTTCCAAACCAACATTTAATACCGGCGTAAAAATCGAATCAACCAAGATCAAGCCAATTTCCCCTTTTTCTTTACTCTCTTCCCGCTCTTCGACCGGCACATAACCAATGCCTTTGGCGACAGTAATCTCCATTTCTAACTCGCCGTCTTTATCGTTGAGAGTGGCAATCACCTCGTCTTTATTGATAATTTCCGCATCAGCCGAAGGTTCAATATCCGCGCCAGTAACCGCTTTTTCACTTTTAACTTTCAATTTTAAGACCACCGGCTCATCAGTATGCATTTTAACTCGTAATTTTTTCAAATTCAAAATAATGTTCACCACGTCTTCAGTAAC